>Ga0255312_1000001_pt1 | contig 75157 bp, 124 predicted proteins | sample EtOH5_T0_E5_meta_FD_202081 | JGI IMG/M metagenome (GOLD analysis project Ga0255312, IMG submission 202081) | Sandy soil microbial communities from University of British Columbia, Vancouver, Canada - EtOH5_T0_E5 | ecosystem: Engineered > Artificial ecosystem > Sand microcosm > Unclassified ...
TCCCCGGATGACGTTGACGCGCATTCTGAAGACGAGTGCTCAGGATCATGTCCGGGCGCTCAACGGGGCTCACTCCCAAGACCTCACCATCGATACAGCAACGACGCTGACGCCCCCGGCGAACGCAACGGCGCTTATCATCCAGGCGACCATCGCGGCGAAGAACGTGCGGCTGACGCTCGACAGCACCGCACCTACCACGGCGCTCGGTTTCGTGCTGGTGGCGCTCGATCCGCCGGTCCGCATCCTCATCGCTACCGGGATGACGATCAAGGTCATTGCGGAAACGGCGGGGGCGGCAGTGGATTATCAGTGGGAGACCTAGAGCGTGGCGACTGGTCTTGCGCGTGAATTCGGGGAGCCGTTCATTCGGCGGCGGTTCGCGCCGCCCATCGGTAACCCTGGCCCTCCTCCTGGCGGGGGCGGCAAGGGCCAGCTGGCTATCGCCGCGCCTACCAGTCTCACCGCCACCACTGTTTCCAGCACGGCGATCAATCTCGCCTGGACAGACAACGCCAGCGGAGAGACGGGGTTCAAGATCGAGCGGAAGGCCGGGGCAGGGTCCTACTCGCAGATCGGCACGGCGGCGGCGAACGCGACCTCCTACAACGACACGGGCCTGACCGCGAGCACGCTCTACACCTACCGGGTGCGGGCGTATAAGGGTGGGCGGAACGGGGCGTATTCGAACGAGGCGAGTGATACGACGGACGGCGCGACCCTGCTGCAGGACACCTTTACCGACACGGACGCCGACGACCTCATTACCCAACACACGCCCAATGTCGGACCGGGCTGGACGCGCAACTCGACAACCAGCAGCTGGCTCATTCAGGGGAACCGGGCGCGGGTTACGAAGACCGGCACGGAGCGGGACTTCGCGTGGATGGACAGCGGGGACGCCGATGTCGTCATCAGTTGCAAAGTCTTTGCTCAGAGCGCATCCAACCTGCCGGGCATCATCGCCCGGCTTTCGGACGATGAGAGCAACTGCTGGATCATCCATATTAGTCCCCAGAGCGACACGTTTGCGATCCTGCAGCGGGAAGCGGACGTAAACACCTCGCGGGCCTCGACCTCGGTCACTATCGACATCCAGACGCTTTACACCATTGAGGTGACGCTCTCCGGCAGCACGATCACGGCGACGTTGAATGGTGGGAACCAGATCCAGTATGCGAGTGCCACGTTCAACCAGACGAGCACGAAGCACGGGATCTCGGACTTCAACGATACGTCCAGCTTCTCGGAGTTTGACGACTTCCTGGTGACCGCGTAACTAACCGAATCCTTCCCCACCCTTCTCCCGTTAGAGTCATATGACTCCCGGTGAGAGGAAATACGCCCTCGTCCTGCTGGCGCTCTTGCTAGCCGTGGCGGCGGCGATCTGGTGGTGGGCGTTCCGATGATGAGCGTGGAAGCGATGGAACAGGCGCTCGGGCAGGTCTGCGTGGTAGTCGGCGCGGTGATGGCCGTGCTGATCGTGGGGATGCTGGTGTGCCGGGCGCGGGGGTGGTTGTAGGCGCGACGGCGCTAGTCTTCTTCCCACTGCCGGTAGTGCAGCGTGCCCGGAGTCTCGCGCTCGGCGGAGAACGTCCCTGGCAAGATGTTGAACACGGCGCCGGGGTTGTCAGGAACGAAGGACAGTTCGGCCACCCAGCGCGGTCCAGGGACGAGGGCGGGGTCCCGAGCGGGCTCGAAGTCGGGAGCGGACACGGGTTCGGGTAGTTTGTATTCGTCGGCCATGCCTACATTCTAGCACACCGATACTTCGAGGCTCGTCCTGCAGGACGAGCCTTTTCTTCGTACCCCATGCCTGTAGACGACCTCCTCCGCTCCATCCTCGTGCTTGCCCCTCGGAGGGGCCTGCTCGAAGGAGTAGACCCGACGCTGGACGACTACTCGCCTGAATACACGCCCGATGCCTCCAACGTCCGGCTCGTGAACGGGCTGTTTGAGACGCGGCGGGGGATGACGCTCTGGGACCCGGACAGCAACGCGGGGACCACGACGTTCGGCGTCACGGGCACCCTCACGGGGCTCTGGAACTACTACGAGAGCGACGGTGACCGCTACCGGCTGGTAGCGATTGGCGGGGCGCTCCGCCAGATGCTTTCCACGGATACGGCCTTCTCGAATGCGACGAACGGGACGGGCCTCGCCTCCTCCTCCCTCTGGAACGGCGTCACGCTCGCCGACTTCTTCTACTTCACCGACCGGGTAAACTCGTTCAAGCGGTGGAGCCCCTCGGCCGGCGTGGTCGTGGTCGCCCAACCCGCCGCACCTTCCGCCTCCCCGCGCACCAAGCCGTGGGTGTTCGGCATCCTCGACGGCTGGTCCGGTGTCGATCCGTTCGGGTGGACGGAGAGCGATGCCTCGAACTTCTTCGTGGATGCGGGCGGCGCTACCGACCCCGACCTCCCCCTCTCCGTCCCCTACAACCAGTCCGCGCTCCGCACCGTGAAGGTGACGGTGGACAGCAGCGGGAGTAAGTCGGACACGATCACGAAGAACGCGACCTATACGCTCGGCTCGAACACGATCCACTTCTGGGCGGAGAGCGACAAGGCGAAGACGCTCATCCAGCTTCAGATCGGCGTGAACATCGAAGGGGAGCAGAGTTTCCCGATAGGGCCGTTCCCCGATATCGATGAGGGGTATCCGTTCTTTGAGCCTATCGGGGACCTCACCGCGATCAACTTCCTGCGCTTGCGGTGCCGGAAGACGCCGGGCGCGGATAAGAAGGTCAACTTCTCCCCCCTGACCCTGCCCGGCAAGCTCCAGGGTCTGTACCGCTACGTCTACACGCATTACGATCCGTCTACCGGGGAAGAGAGCGAACCGAGCGACATCAACGACAGCGGCGTGCCCGTCGATCTGTCCACCATCGGGGTGACGTTCAAGCCGGAGACGGCGAAGGCCGCTTACAAGTGCGTGATGCTCGACTTCACGAGCGACAGCGGCACGGACGCAGCGACCACGAAGTTCCGGGTGTATCGGAACGGCGGGGTGCCGTCACTCACGAAGGACAGCCGCGGGCAGGATGTGTGGTTGCGGGTCGCGGAGATCTTCGACTACTCCACCCAGCTCAACGGGGCGGCATCCGCTGCCGCGACCTCGTTCGTGGTGGACGCGGAAGGCAACATCGCGGCCGGCGACTGGCTGGTGGTGGATAAGGGGACGAGCACCGAGGAGTATGTGAAGGTCAGCTCCGTGGCTTCGACCACGATCAACTTCACCAGCACCCCGCTCCAGTACGCCCACTCCGACAACGACACGGTACAGATCGCGTGCCTGGACAATACGTCGAACCAGGCGCTCGCGGGGTCCGTGAACGTCATCGACCGCGAGCGCGACAACCCGCCCAGCGCGGCGCATTGGGTGGCGAAGGCCCCGGACGGGCGTATTTGGATCTTCCGTTTCGACGGGAAGAAGATGGGCGTGGCGGTCAGTAACCGGCCCACGGTGGAGCGGCCCTTCGATCACGAAGTCTTCCCGAGCGGCGTCAACCCCCTGACGCGGGGGCATCCACTGCAGGGCTGGCGGTTCGACGTGGACGGGGACGCGAGCGGGGATGAGATTGTCTGGGGCGGCTTCTTCAACGGGGTGCCTACGGTCCTGACCCGGAGGGGGCTGTGGCAGATCGACGCTTACTCGCAAGACCAGTGGAGCCCAACCTCGGTCCGCAAGGTGTTGACTGAAGGCTGCATCGCGGGCGAGACGGTGCAGGTGCTGAACGACCAACTTTATTGGGTCGGGGAGGGGCCGCGGCTCTTGCGCTGGGACGGGCGCGGCGGTGCCCAGGACCTCTCCTATCTGCGGTTGACCTCGACGCTGAAGAACGCGCCGACCGCCTATTGGGGGCAGTGGGTCGCGCGAGGCCAGAGCGACCACAATGGCTCCTCTTACTGGCTGTTCATGACGCCGAGCGGGCAGACCACGAATACGAAGGCGCTCCGCTACACGGTGGGGGATGAGACCTGGGAGCCTTACGCCTACGGGGTGCCGTTCGCCACGGCGCTCGTGTGGGATGGGCCGAGCGACGTAAGAGAAATCTATGCCGCGCATCCCAGCTCCGGCAACGCTTATCGTTTGGAGGTGCCGTCTCAGGTGACGGACGCGGGCACGGCCATCTCGACCTCGGTGAAGTCGAAGCGGTTCCGGTTCCCCGGCAACGTCATCGGGCAGGTGGAGCGGATCTGGATACGCGGGCTGGCGGCGTCCGATACCGTGTCCGTGACGGTGACGGTGGGCGGGTCAGAGTATGGGCAGGTGGAGGCCACGTACTCGTCGCTGTCGTTCTCGGGCTCAAACGATAAGGAGTTGGTGAAGCGGACCGCGTACGGGACGCTGGCGGGCCGCTGGGTGCAGATCACTCTAGCGTCCTCTGCGAGTAACGGGGTGGCGCCGCGCGAGGTCGGGATTGACTACACCGTGCGCCGGCTGGGGCGGTTGACTATCTAAGCCGTCTCGTGGCAGTCCTCGCACTCATAGTAGTAGCCGCCCCACACGCCCTGAAAGTGCATGAAGCCGCCGCACTTCCTGCAAGGGCGGTCGGCATTCCTGCCGCAGCAGTTGGTTATCCGGTTAGGCGAGTGGTGTTTTGAACCGTCCATTTCGAAGGTGACGATCTCCACTAGCTCGTCGCCCTTCGGGTCATTGACAAAAAGCCGCGACCCGGCAACGCCCTTCTCGAAGAGTTCGTAAGCTCTGAATTCGGTTTCGCTCATAGTCTCAGTTTACCATGCCCGAAGGACTAGGCAGATTCCAGAAGAAGCGGCTCGGCAACTCCGACGATCAGATTCTCTGGAACGCTATCGAACATATCGAGCGGCACCTCTCGCTCCTGCCCGGCACGCCGGCCGTCCAGTTGGACGAGGCGACGGGCGGGGTGAGTTCGCAGGATGGGACGCCGCTCGATTTCGGGGGTGGCGGAGATAGCGGTGGAGGTGGAGGCGGCGGTGGGTCGCACACGATCCTGTCCCCCACGCACATTGATACGGAGCCGGCGGACCTGGTGGCCGGTGACCTGCTCTATGCGAACGCGTCCGCGCTGCTAGAGCGGCTGGGGATAGGGGCCAGCACGCGGGTAGTGAAAAGTGACGGCTCGCTACCTGCGTGGGGGCAGGTAGCCCACAGCGAGCTTTCCGGTGTCACGGCCGACCAGCACCACAACCAGGCGCACGCACTAGATGGGGCCGACCACACGCTCTCGGGCGCCGTCGCCGGCCACATCATGGCGGCGACGGCCGCAACTACCTTTGCTTTGCAGGCGCCGGGCACGCAGGTTATCCGGGCGGGGACGACCGCAGCGCGGCCGGCTGCCACCACCGTGCCCGCCGGCACCCTCTACCTGGCCACGGATGATGACGGGGGGACGCTATTTCGGAGCGACGGCACCAACTGGGTGCAGTGCGGGCTGGGGGTGAGCGAGAGTAGCAGCGGGGGCGCCCCGGACAGCGCCAGCTACGTCACCACGGCGGCGGAGAGCGGACTGTCGAACGAGAAGGTGCTGGGTACGACCGTTATCCAAGCGGGGGTTTATGCAAGCCGTCCTGCGGCGTCCAGTGTCGCGGCTGGAACGCTGTACCTGGATACGACCAATCTTCAACTTTACCGCTCGGATGCGTCGGCCTGGGCGAAGTGTGGCGCGCCGGCGCTTTCATCCAGCGTGCTCGCGGCCTTCACCGTCAACGACTTCAACGGATGGAGTACCAGCTATGCCCTGATGAACAATGCCTGGACGGATGGAGCCTCTCGGAACTACCCCGTCCGGTCTTACGCAGCAGGGTTCCTGGTGGGGATGAGCGTTCAGCTCAATGGCGATATCGGCGGGGCTGGTGTGAACCTCGACTTCCGGGTGTACGTCAACGGCAGTTTCGTGGGGGAGACGATGCAGTTAACCGGAGGTGCAGGGACCGAGGACGGCACGCAGTTAGATTGGACGACGGATGTTCCAATCGTCGCAGGCGATGAGGTGCAAGTCTACGCGCAGCGCACCGGCACTATCGGGGCTGGAACCCGTGGGACGGTCTACGTCTTCTGGCGATATGGTGGCGGCGAGTAAGAGATCAGGGCCGCGCCGTTAACACGTAGAAGCTGTCGTCGTCGCCCCACACCAGCGCGGTGCGCGTCCCGGCAAACGAGCCCGTTCCTGTTGCGCTACGCGGTTTCAGGTTCCCGCCCCGCCAAGCATCACCTAGACTGACCGTAAGTTGGCCCTCCGCAACTTGCAAGGTCAGGGTGCCGGCGATGACCGGAAGGCCATTGGACTTGATCTTCACGGCGGCGGCGGTTGACTCCCACGTACCGACGACCGCGCCAGCGTGGTAGACGCTCCCCGAGTGCGCGCCGTGGTCGCCGATAGACCATCCGAAGGGCGGCGTATCGACCCAGGCGAGGTCACTTTCTACCCGGCACTCCAACACCGGTTGCGTCGGGTGAGGAAGCGCCAAATGGTTGCCGGGAGTGACGGCGAGTCCGGTTTCGGGCGCGGGCCTTACGGGCGATCCGGTGACCAGAAGTAAGAGTAAGCCGAAGACTGAATATCGCGCGAGCATTGGGTTGGTCCTTTTTATCAGTATGGGTTCTTGTTAGAAGACGAACGCAGAAATCCTGCGGGAGGTTACGCAGATGCCTTTCCCTATTAGCGCGGCCCTGGGAGCCGGTGGCGCCCTGTTCGGCGGCCTCTTCGGCGGGTCCGAGGAACCGTCGCTCAGCCCGCAGCAGGCCTGGGCAGCGAAGTTCCTGAAGCGCTACGCGAAGCGGATGATGCAGGAAGGGAACGCGCCGCCCCTCTCGCTCCCGCAAGAACTGCTGGGCCTGGCGAACGTGAAGGGGCTCGCGGGCGAACAGATGGGTGGCGACTACCGCAGCCTGCTTTCCGCGCTTGGGGCTCGCGGCTCGCTCGGGGACAGCAGCGCGGACGCCATCGCCTCGCTCCAGCAGTCGCAGCAGGGCCAGTTGATGAACCTGGACGCGCAGGCGCTGTTCCAATCGCTGATGTCGCGCCAGGATATGAAGGCGCGCGGTGCGGCGGCGGCCGGGCAGGTGGCCGGGATCACGCCGTCGATGCCGGGCCAACAGGGCCTGGATATGGGTTCGCTGTTCCAGGCTATCGGGCGGACCTGGGGGTATCAGCAGGGGCGGGGGAGTGCGGGCGGGAGCGCGTTCAGCCCGCCGTCGTCCTCTGTGTCGCAGGCGCGGCCGTTGACGGGAGGACCGCAAAGGCCGGGGTCGTTCATGGATGATGAGGACTACTTCTCGGACTTCCGCTACGGAGCCTTCTAAATGAAGCTTCAGTTCGATCCCAGATCGGCCTTTAGCGCCCTCGTCGGTCTCTATGTCGGCACCTCGCAGGGCAAGCAAGAGTTCCGCCACGAGCGCCGGCAGGAAGACGACCAGGCGTTCCGCGACTCGCTCCTGCTCGGGCGACTGGAGGACGAGCAGTTCGAGCGGGAGGCGGAACCGTATCGGCTCGCCGCGAGTGCGCCCGGCCAGACCCCGGAGAGTATGCAGCAGACCTTCAAGGCGTATCAGGAGATGCAGGCGAGGCGGCCGCCCTCGGCGTCGTTGAAGGCCGCGCAGGGCGTGTTTCAGAAGCGGTATCCGGGGATGCCGTTTCCGACCGGCACGCCACCCATGGCTCCGGCGGCGGGTCAGGGCGCCCCCCTCCCCCAATTCCGAAACCCCGGCGAGGAAGAGGCGCGGGAATCGCTCTTGCTCGACTTGCGGGGGACGATCCGCAACCTGATCGACAACGGGGATGAGGCCGGGGCGCAGAAGGCGCGGGCGGTAGGGGTGCGGCTGTCCAAGCGCGAGATCACGCCGGAGCAGGCGATAGCGGAGTTGGGGACGGTGGAGCAGCAGGGACGCGTGACGGCTTCCCAGGACCGGACGCTGGAGACTGGCTTCGCGCGGCTGCAGAAGCTGCACGATGAGCAGCGGATCAAGGGCGAGGCGCTGCCGCAGGCGAAGCGCGTGCTGGCCGCCTACGCATCCGCGCCTCCGTCTGGGACCGAGCGCCGCGCCTATCTCCAGCACCTGCGGGACGAGGAGTTGGCGGGGCTGGAGTCGTCCGACTACCTGCAGATGAGCCCGGACGACCAGCAGCGGATGGAGCTGGCGAAGAGCTACGCGCAGTCGCGGGTGATGAACACGTATGAGGGGCTGCTGCGTGAGATCCCGAAGACGAAGAATGTGGCGTCCGCGCGGGACCTGGCGGGCCGGCTGTGGGCGCGGGCGAATTCCGAAGAGGGCAAGGCAGCCGGCCTCGTCGTCCCCGAAGACCTGAACCCGCTCCCCATCTACGGCGGCGAGACGCCCGAAGAGATCGACGCGCGCATCCACGCGGGGTTGGCTTCGCGGATCGAGGACACGGAAGCGAACCGAAAGGACCGCGAACGGCTGCTGACGGGCGGCGTGCGGTTCCTCGAACGGCTGCTGATGAGCGGGAAGCTCGCGGAGAAGGACCTGACGCCGGTGTTGGGGCGGCTGGAGCAGTTGTACGGCGAGGCGGGGGTGGACCTGAAGCTGCCGAAGATCAAGATCGGGGCGCTGTCCGAGGCGCAGCAGGAACAGGTGCGACAGTTCAACCGCCGGTTCATGCAGCAGGAGGCGCAGCAGAAGATCAGCCAGGGTCATCTGGAGTTGGCGCGGACGCGGGAGGCGCGGGAGCGGCAGAAGTTCGCGCTGGAGAAGCAGAGCGGGAAGTACGCCAAGAGCGCGGCGGGCGGGAAGTTGTCGGATCGGGATGAGAAGCGGTTGGCGGAGGCGCAGAAGGCGCGGAGCACGGCAGTCCGCCTTATTGACAGTATCAATCGCAAATTATTCATCGAACCAACCGACGAGACCACAAAGACCGCCGCTGAGAAGCAGTTGAAGGACGCGCAGGCGACCATCGATGCGATTGTGGGGCCGCTGGGGGCCGAAGCGCCGCCTCCGCCGACCGGAAAGCCGGATCAGGTCCAGAAGTCCAACTATGAACGGGGGCTCGCGGCGCTCCGCGAACTGAACCAGCGTCTCCCGGCCAACAAGCAGCTGACAGAGCAACAGATGGAAGCACAGGCCCGGTCCGCTTACCCGAACACGGCCCCGAAGCGCTAGGGTTCTTCGGGAACCGGCGCAGGGGGTGTTCGCGGCGGGAGCGGCTCCGTGATGTCCTGAAAACCGCGTGGGTGGTAGAGCCGCACATCCCCCGTCTTTGTGTCCAATCGGTAGATGATGGCCTCTGTGCTACCCGGAACGACTTGGTAGCGTGGTGCTTCTTGGCATCCCGCTAGTATTCCAAGCCCGAGAAGTAGTAGCAGTGATTTCATGGTCAGACTCTTCACGCATCCTCTAACGCGGATTCCTGCGCTGTAGATACGAATGACACCACCGCGCACCCCAGAAGAATGGGCCGCCCAGGTCATGCGCGAACACGCGGCGGCGAACCCGGTAGTCGAAGCCGCCCGCGCCCGTGCCGGTGAAGAGTGCGGACCGCTCGGCTGTTCCCGGTTCGCTTCCCGCGCCCTCAAAGACGCCGGCTACGACTTCGCCTCCGCCTCCTCGTCTGATCTCCGCCGCCAGATCCTCGCGCGCGGTGGGCAGGAAGTCCCCGACCCCCGCGCGGGTGACCTCTTCTTCCACGTCGGCGGTCCGACCGGCTACTCTCACGTGGGCGTAGTCGGCCAGGACGAGATTATCGACGCCCCCGGCCGTAGTGCCGCCTACCGCGCCCTGGTCCGCCGGGGCGCTCCCCGCAAGCCGTCCGTCTACGTGCGGCTCCCCGAAACCCCCAACGTCTCCGTCTCCAGCACTTCGCGTGGCGCTCTCGCCTCCCGCGGCGGCACTCCTCCGCGTACGCCCGAAGAGTGGGCGCAGCAGCAGATCGCGGCCCAGGAAGCGAAGACCCCGGAGCAGTGGGCGGCGGAAGTCATCCGGCAGCGGATGAACGAGACGGAAGATCCGCGCATCACTGCCGTCCAACGCCGTGCCCAGGCCAAGCCCGGCTACACCCAGCAAGCCGCACAGGCCCCCGCACGTCCTGCGCCTGCTCTGGGGTCGGGGAAGACCCCCCGCGATTTCATAGGCGGCGTGCCGATCTTCGGCGGGATGCTGCAGGGCGAACTGGATCGGAACGCGGCCATTGAGCGGCAGTCCGGTCAGCGGATTCGCGGGATGATGCGCGGGCCTGCCCCGGCCGCGCCCTCGATGCGCGACCTTCTCAACCGCCCCACCCCCACGCGCGCTTACATCGAAGGCTTGACCTCGCCGGGTGCGGGGCAGCGGGCGAATGCGCGGGCGGCGACCCCGGAGCGACAGCGCGAGGTGCGCTACCAGGCGACCAGGAGCGCCCAGGCGTTCAACCCGTTCACGAACGATGTGGTAAGGCCGCGGACGGAGACGGAGAAGAACCTCGCGTATGCGGAGGGGGCGTTCCTGCCGAGCGGGCAGGCGGCCAAGAACACGGCGGAAGAGGCGTGGCGGCAGGCCGTGGCCGATGAGAAGTATCCCGCGCCCCCGCAGATTCCCGCGCACAAGAAGGCCGAGTATCTGAAGAAGATCCGGGCGGCGCTGCCCGCCTACAACCGCTACGTCGATGAGCAGCAGCGGTTGCTGGATCAGGCGCGGGAAGCGAGCTTGAAGGAGTATCAGCGGCGGGCGGCGCCCCTGCACGCCAGTTTCGATACGCCGGAGCGGGCAGCGGAGTTCGACCGGCTGGATGAAGAGCGCCGGCAGCGGGACGCCCGCATCCTTAAAGGCTTCCTGGCCCGGATGGAGCCGGAAGTGGTCTTGAAGTCGATGGGGGAGCTGACCCCACTCCAGCGTCAGGCACTGGCTGCGAAGGCGGGCGCCGATGTGGTCTGGACGCTGCAGTCCCCGAACATCCTGCGGAGCTACGTGTTCGATGCCGGGGTCACGGCGGTTGCCGACCGGATCGGGGCGGCGGCGGCCGTCAAGATCTTCTCGAAGACGCCGGCCGGACAGGCGGTGGTCCGGCGCCTGATGACCGAGGGGGCGATTGCGGGTGGCATCCAGCAGCCGGCGACGCGGGCCTTCGTGGACCCGAACGCGACTCCGCAGGACCTGGCCCTGGAGGCGCTGGCGGGGACGGCGGGCGGTGCGGTGTTCGGCGGGGTGGTCGGGGCGGCGGGGAAGGGCGCGCGGGCGGTGATGGGGCCGGTGGATGTGGGGGCGGTGCCGCGCCCGAAGGCGACGAAGGGACGCGTGCCGGTGGTGAAGCCGAAGGCGCCGGTGCAGGCCGAGGCGCAGGCCGCCCCGATACCTGCGGAAGCGCCTGTAGCGCCCGTGGTGGTGGCGAAGGCGAAGGCGGCGGCGGTAGAGCCCGAGACGCCTGCGGCACCTCTTGCGAAGGCCAAGCCCCCTATCCAGGCACGCAACAAGGCGGAACTTGCCCGCGCCCTGGTGAAGCAGGCGGGCCTTCCGCCCGAACAGGCGCGGGCCGGCGCCGAGGTCTTCGACGCCGCCGCGCAGACCGCCGCGAAGCAGCAGGGCCTGCCCGTAGAAGAACTATACGGGCGTGTGTCGTATGCGAAGGGCGGGAAGGCGGCGGAAGGGGCGCTCCAGCAAGAAGGCAAGGCCCCAATCTTTTACTCCCAGCTATCCCGCGTGGTAGACGCGAAGATGCCGAACCGCGCGCCCGTGTCGCAACTGCGCGGGCTGCTGAACGGGGCGGGGGTCAAGGCCGAGGAGTTGAAGTGGACGGGGCTGGATGAGTTCCTGGGGGAGGCGGAGAAGGCGGGGCGGCCGGTCACGAAGGCGGAAGTGCAGGAGTGGCTGCGGGGGAATGCGGTGGAGGTGAGGGAGGTAACGAAGGGGGGAAGCGACCGCGCGGAAAGGGCACTGGCGGAACTTGGCTATGAGCCGGTTTGGAACGATGGAGCCTATCGTCTGCGGGATAGGGAAGGGAACGTTTACAGCTACCACGATCAAATTGAGGCTCCTCGCGGTGAACGTGACCGCATCATCATGGCCTGGGACGATCTGAACACACAGGACGCTACCCGCAGGCAGATGGGCACGGATACGAAGTTCGGCCAGTACACCCTCCCCGGCGGGAAGAACTACCGGGAGTTGCTGCTGACGTTGCCAGAAACACAGGCAGCCAAGAAGTACCGCGCAGTCGTGGAAGAGATTAACCGTCGCGCTGATGCTGACCCCGAGATTGCTGCGTTGCGGGCGCGAGCGAAGAGGCTTCAGGATGCGGTAGAAGGTGCTTCTGATTTGGGGCAGGCGCGGGCAGCACGAGACGCGGCAGAGAACGCGCTCATCACGCTTCGCAATGAGCGACTTGGTGATTTGCAGGCAGAGGCTACCCGCCTCTCGGATGAGGATGCCCGCTCACGCTACCACTCCCCCCACTGGGACGAACCCAACGTCCTCGCCCACGTCCGGTTCGATGAGCGCGTGGATGCGGACGGGAAGCGGGTCCTGCACGTCGCGGAGATCCAGAGCGACTGGCACCAAGCGGGGAGGAAGAAGGGGTATAAGGGATCGCTCCCCGAAGGGCATCGCGTCCGCGAACTGGACCCTGAATCCCAGAACTACAAAGACGGGTTCCCGTTCGTCGTAGAGGATCGCAACCACTTCCCGCTTGCCGTGGGGCGAACACCGGAACAGGCGATTCGCAACATCGCAGGCCTGGCCCCAGCCGCCCCCTTTTCCAAGACCTGGCACGAACTCGCCCTGAAGCGGTTACTAAGATTCGCTGCCGAAAACGACTTCGAGCGGGTGACGTGGGACACGGGCCTCGAAAACGTCCGTCGCTATGAGGATGAGTTCCGCAAAAACGTTGATGAGATCCAGTGGGAGGACACCGGCAACAAGCATCACGTGCGAGCGGTCAAGGACGGCAAGGTGGTCTACGAGGATGACTTCGATCCGACTACCGGCAAGGGCACCAAGACCTTCAGGGACGAAATTCCGTCGCTCGATGAGGTGGTGGGGAAGGACATCGCTAGTCAGATCCTAGAGAGCTCGGGAAGGGCGGAAGCCAGTAACTCGGCTTCGTGGTCGGGCAAAGACCTCACCATCGGCGGCGAGGGCATGAAGGGCTTCTACGATCAGATCCTGCCCGCTGCCGCCGCGAAGCTCGGGAAGAAGTGGGGGGCGAAGGTTGGGAAAGTGCAAGTCGGGGAACGCGATTTCGTCGAGGCAGTCAAAGGGCAGTACTTCGTGCGCGGCGCGGACGGTCGCCCCTACGGCGGCGGACTTTCGCGTGCGGAAGCCGAAGGATTGGCCCTCCGTGTAGGCGGCGACGTAGTGCCTGAACAGGCACCGGCCCGTCGTTTTGTAGACGCCCACTCCCTCGACATCACCCCCGAAATGCGCCGCTCCGTCCTCACAGAAGGCCAACCCCTCTTCCAATCCACCAAGGCCTCCGTCGAATTCACCGAAACCAACGACGCCTTAATCCGTTTCTTCAAAGGCGCCGACCTCTCGTCTGCCCTGCACGAACACGGCCACGTCTTCCGCCGCTGGCTGCCCGAAGCCGACCAGGCTATCGCCGCCGAGTGGGCGGGCGCCACGGATGGGAACTGGACGCGCCCGGCCGAAGAGAAGTTCGCGCGCGGCTTCGAACGCTACCTGCGGGACGGGAAGGCGCCGACCCCCGAGCTCAAGCAGGTGTTCGCGAAGGTGCGCGAGTGGCTGATCGGCATCTACCGGCGCATCAAGGGCAGCGATATCGATGTGGAAGTCTCGCCGGAGATGCGGGACTTGTTCGATAGGATGCTCGGTGGGGAGGGCGCGCTGGCGAAGAAGGTGGCCAGGGAGGCAAAGAAGCCGGGGCCGGAGTATGCCGCGTCGATCAATCTCGACAAGATTAACGCGCCCGAACCGCTGAAGGACCTGATCCGCGAGACGGCGGAAGCGAACGACCAGTGGCAGGCGCAGCGGCGCGGGACGAAGACCTGGGAAGAGACGCAGAAGCGGGCTAAGGAGTTGATCCGCACGGGCGTTATCACGCCCGAGTCCCTGAAGGGGGTCAAGCGTGGCACGGCCCTGAATGCGGAAGAGGTGCAGGCGGTGGCTACCCTGCACGTCCGCATGGGTGACGAGGTGCTGCAGGCGCGGAATGCCTACGAGGCGCACCCGACCCCGGAGAACGAGGCTGCCGTCATCGCAGCGATCTCGCGGTTCGGGGTCGTAGAACGCACGCTGGCCGGAGCATCGTCGGAAGCGGGCCGGGCGCTGAACATCCATCGGCTGGTCAAGGAGACGTATCAGGGGGTCGTGGGGACGGCGGAGCGGATGTTCGGCGAGGGGAAGGGGGAACCAGCGCGGAAGGCACGGCGACCCGCCGATAAGCCGTTCACCGGGGAGCGGAACAAGGACTTCACGCCCGCACGCGCGAATGCGGCGCGCGACCGGCTGCAGAAGTTGGCGGGGATCGGCAAGGGGAAGGGGGAGCCCGAGGGGCCGCTGCGACAAGAGGCGATGACGCCGGAGGAGCGGGCGGCGGCCAAGCTGTTCGCGGAGAACCTGCCTGACCTCCGCGAGCTCGGCGGCTTCTACGTGGAGACTTACTTCCGCGATGAGGGAGTGCCGATCAACTTCCGCGAGTGGTCCGGCTTGATGCAGAAGGACCTGGGCGGGACTTTCACGGAGCCGCAACTGCGAACGCTCTGGGACCGCTACCTGAAGCCGGAGGCCGTGCAGCGGGCGAAGAGCCGCGTTACGCGGGACAAGGCGACGGAGAAGGTGCTGGAGGCGCTGGGCGGGAAGGACGCGCCGGAGGAGGTGCTTCGCAAGCTCGCCGCCTTCACCCCCGACGACACGGTAGGGCTGACCCAGTTCCTCCGTTCGCAGCAGCAGTGGACGTTCGCGGACCGGATGCACGCCTACTGGACGGCGAACATCCTCTCCGGGGTCCGCACGCAGGGGCGAAACATCGCCTCGAACGCCATCTTCGGGATCACGCAGATGCCCGTGCGGGCCGTGGCGGGCGCCGTGGACTTCGTAGCGACGGCGGGAGGGAAGGTTGGGGAGCGGCAGATTTACGCTTCGGAGGCGCTTCCCGCCGCCGTGGGCTACCTGCGCGGGATGCCGGCAGGGTTCCGCAAGGCGGCGTACATCCTGCAGCACGGGTTCGGGATCGAGGATGCCGGGAAGTTGGAGTTTCCGAACGTGCCCGAGTTCCGGGGCGGGGCGGCCAATCCGTGGAACCAGGTCGGTCGGATGCTCTCCGCGGCGGACGCGCTTTTCAAGTCGATGTCCTACGAATCGGAACTCCACGCGCTGGCGACCCGGCAGGCGCTTCGGGAGGGACTGAAGGGGAAGGCGCTGAGCGAGCGCGTGACGGATCTGCTGCTGGCCGCTCCCGAGGCGCTCGTAGAGGGGGCGCAGAAGCGCGCGGGGTATGACACGTTCACGAGCGATCCGGACGCGGTAACGCGGCTCTTGATCGGCGTGCGGAACACGCGGGTCGGCGGGCTGCAGCCGGTCCGCTTCATCATGCCGTTCATGAACACCCCCGCCAACATCCTGAAGCGGTCTTTCGAGTTCAGCCCCGGCGGCGCGGCGCACGGCCTGGCGCTTCTGGCGAAGAAGGACCCCGAAGCGGCGCTGGTGACGGCGCGCGGGCTGGTCGGCAGCGCGGTGCTCGTCTACGCAGCGTCCCTGGCAGCGGGCGACAATCTGACGGGCGCGGCCCCGCAAGGAGATCGGGAGAAGGCGGAGTTCTACCGGCTCGGGAAGCAGCCGTATTCCGTGAAGGTGGGCGGGAAGTGGATGGACTACCGGACGCTCGGCCCCCTGGCCTTCCCGTTCGTGGTGGCAGCCGCCTTCCACGACGCTTACACGCGGGAGAAGAAGATCCCTGACAGCCAGCGGATCAGCGAGGCCGCGGGGGCGCTGGGGAAGTCCATCGTGGATCAGACCTTCTTTAAGGGCCTTTCCGATCTGGTGGAGGCGATAGAGAACCCGGGTCGCGCAGGCGGAAACCTGGTCGGCAACGTCGCTGGCGGGTTCGTCCCCCTCTCCGGCCTCGCCCGCAACATCGCCCAATCTCAGGACCCGTACGTGCGCGACCCGCAGGGCATTTACGAACGCATCATCAAGGACCTGCCGTTGGTGTCGGGGCGAGTACCGGCACGGGTAGGGGCGCTAGGTGAAGACCTGCGCCGTCAGGGGAGTGAAGGGCTCCTCGCGCTTTCGCCTTCCGGGGTCTCGCCGGAGACTAAAGACCCGGTGAACCGTGAGTTGGCCCGGCTTGGAGTGCGGCCCGGCCTGCCCGGCGATACGCTGACGATCCGCGGTGAGAAGACGAAACTGGAGCGCGATGTGGCGCGGGCTTACAAGCAGATACCGGGGCGGCTGATCCGGCAGGAGATTGCGCGGCAGATCGGGACGCCGGGTTATGGGAAGGCGTCGGATGAGGCGCGGCAGAAAGCGTTGGAACGGCTTATCTCGCACCGGCGGAACCAGGCACAGGAGTTGGTGCGGGCGGCCTTGGCGGCGAAGCGCGATCCCGTGGTGCTGCTGCAGCGGTGGTACGACGCGCAGGCACGGAACCTACCGGCGCTTCCCGAACAGTAGGGCGTAGGCGACGAGGGCGATGAGGGCGGCCGACCAGAGTGGTTCTGCTTCTGGACCGCCTATCCAGGCGAGGAATTGGGTCACGTCTTCATCCCCGCCCCGCCTCCTCCCCCGCTTCGCGCGGCTCCTCGGTCCCCCTCAACACACGAACAACCAATGCTGGTGCGTCTCCGGATGGTCGTGGCAGGTGCACCCGTTCGGCGTGCCGTCGCGGAAGTCTTCGTCAGATAACGTCCACGGCCCGACCCCCGTAGGATGCTCGGCGTTCAGACGCGCCGCCGTTTCTTCCACGGGCAGCGCGCTGCACACGCTGGCGTGGACGAGGCCCACGGCGTAGGCGATGAATGCTGGTGCGGTCTCTTCCGTCTTCATCTTTCCCCCGGTCAACACGAACACGAGAACGCCCGCGGCCGGTGCGGGGGCCAAGCACAGAGCGTCACAGCCGCCGCAACACCAGCCACACAACAGCGATAGTGACGAGCCCCGCCGCTGCCTGGCCGAGCAGAGCTCCCTGTATCGCGGGCGGTAGTTCCCAAGGCCACATCCTCACTCCTCCTGGCCGGCATCACGCCGGGCGGTCTCGTCCAGCAGCGTGCCGATCAGTGTCTGGGTGTCAGTCATCCTTCTTTCCCCCCAATCCCCCGGCAATCCCCCGGCAATCCCCCCGATGCGTGGGGGATGCTCCTACTCGCTCTCGGCTACTATCCGGACAGGCCTGTAAGCGTCTTGGGCCATCCCCTCCACCGCGTTCAACTCATCTTCGGAAAGCAGGCTCACTTGGGCGTGCTGCGCGACAGCCTCCGTGTAGTGCCTGGACGCCCTCTCTAGAGCCTCGCGTGCCTGTTCTATTTCGGCTTTGCACCGCTCTACCGTCTTTTCGGCGGCGGCGGGTGTTGGCAACAGCCACGGCGCGGGGCCTCTGGTTGAAATGCCGGAGTTCCAACCACGCCCGTCCTGTCCAGTCGCCGCTATCCGATACCGCTCTAACTTCCCTTGTTCGACATGCTCTGTCCAGCGCCGGAGTTCCTCAACTACCCGCGCACGATCATACTTCTGCATGCGGACATCGACGGTGACCACGATTTCGTCTCGTTCGGCTTGCATCCTACCCCTCCTCCCCTCCCTTAACCTTCCCCCACCGCCGCCCGCAGCCCCGCCACCGCGTCCGATACCGGCACAGTCACGGCGTTTCCCCGGTCGCCTTGGCTAGGGCTGCGCGGGCCACCCCTCGGGCATCATTTAGCGTGTAAAAGGCGTGGTCTGTGATCGGATTCGCCGTCCGCTCCAAGAGCATCTCCACGGCCTGGATAAGGTCGGGCACCGCCGTGATAGCCCGCATCACGTCCTCAGGGCCGTCCACGTCCGTGCAGTCGATGAACCCGCCGCCGAAGAGCACGCACTCATCCCCCGCGTAAAGGTGGGTGTCCGTGTCCCCCAGCGCGTAGGGATCTTCACGCCACTCCCACGTTCGGCGCAGGCGGTCTGTGGGTTGCTTCCCCTCGCTCATCCCCTCGCTCCTTCCGACCGCCTTCCCCTCCGGCTTGGTGGTCATCCCCTCGCCTCCCGCCGCTCTTCCCTTGCCCGGTAATCCGTATCCACCTCCCGCAGGTAGCTGTTCACCAGCCCCGCCGTGACGTGGCCCCGCCCTGCCACCCGATCAATCGTCTTCTGGATCTGCTCCGGCCGCTCCCCGGCTCGGAGCAGGGCGTCGATGCGGTCACAGAGCGCCGGGTGCTGCTCGCGGAGGATGTTGGCCAGGGCGCTGCGGGCTTCGGATTGGAACTGGGTGCTCATCGGCTCTTTCTCCTCTTCGTCTCCCGGCGGCGGGGGGGGGCTAGAACCTACTCCTTCGTCATCAGTGATCGCACGTCAACGATGTTGCCGCCGCTAGAGCCGACCACAGGCAGTTTGCCGTCCCACTTCTCGATCCACTCGCGAGCCAGCACCTTTGCCCCGCCCTGACTATTGAGCGCTGCCGCCCGCACGCGATGTGATTCAGCCTCGCCCTTCGCCTTAGCGATGGCGGTCTCGGCTTCCATCTTGGCCTTCGATAGCACGTACCGCTGCTTTTCGCTTTCCTGCTGGGCGACCTGCTTTTGCTCGATGGCCTTGTTGAACTCGTCGGAGAAGTCGAAGTTGGTGAGGCTTACGCCGCCGGGCTCGACCGCGATGTTGTAGACGGCGAGGCGCTGGGTAAGGCTCGTGTCCACAGACGCTTTGACCTGCTCGCGGTTGCGGATCAGTTCCTCAGCGGTGTAGCGGCTCACGACCGCCTTTAGTGTTTCCTGCACGGCGGGTTGGATCACGCGGGCATCGTAGCCAATGCCGACCGTCTTATAGAGCGCCCCCACCTGCGCCGGGTCCAGATGGAAGTTGATCGCTACGTCAGTGTGGACGATCTGCAGGTCCTTGCTCGCGGCCTGTGCCTTGGCGTCGGAACGCTGCGTGCGAACCTCCATGCGTTCTACGCCCTGCATAACCGGCATGATGAAGTGCGCCCCTTCCGAAAGCACCCCCTTGACCGCCCCGAACTGCAGCAGCACGCCGCGATGGCCCGCCGGGATGCCGACGTAACTCGCCAGCGGTATCCCGATGAGTAGCAGTGCCACGCCGCCCGCTGCGAGGCCGCCCTTGAGCCTCCGGTAGTGCTGACCGTCGATCTCCTGCGGGAACGCGATGCCCGCCACGACCAGTAAGACCCCTGCCACCATCAACAGTATGCCCATCGTGTTTCCTTTCGGTATCGTCTAAATCTCTCGTAGTCAGTATAGCCGCAGTATTGACAGGTCGTCAAGTCCCGCGCTATACTCTTTGTGAACGGAGAAGCAGGCATGGGCGATACTATGACGATACAGACCGTGACGAAGAGGGTTCGCCCCTTGGCTAAGACGCCTGCCAGTTTCAAGCTCAACCCCGCGACACTGGAGAAGCTGAAGGATCTCTCCAAGGCCACGTCCCGCAGTCAGGCGGGGGTGCTGGATGATCTGATACTCCGAGAGCACGCGCGGGTGATGACGGACACGGATGCGCGGCTCCGACAGGTTGAGGAGCGGTTAGCGCGGCTGGAGGCGGCACCCCCACCGCCCCCCGACCGGGACGGCGGAGACGGACAACAATGAGCGAGGAGGGAGAGGAAGTGTGATGAAGCTGGAGCCCGCAAAGAAGTTCGTCGAGTATGAGGTCCAGCGCTGCGGGTCCGACTGCTGGCGGCGCGTGCCAAACGGACTGTTCGCGCACCTCGACGCGGCGTGCTATCGGGCGTGCCAGATTAGGAAGCGGGACCCGAGCGCCGGGGTCCGCGTGATCCGCCGCGAGGTTACTGAAGAGGTGGTTCCGGATGCCTAACGACCGCACCGAGACCCAGCTAGAGCCGTCCGAGTGGAATTACGAACGGCTCCTCGGCTACACGATGGACCTGGGCTACCGGCTCCGATGCCCGGAAGCGGACAAGCTTCCCCCCGGCGCGCAGGAACGGTATCGGGAGAATCAGGAGCGCCTGCGCGTGATGCGGCTGCAGCTCTGGCCCGAGGAACGAGAGGTGCCGGAGGGGACGAAGCTGTATTCGGCCACGCTCGACGCGGACGGGCGAGGGGCCATAATCGAGGTCGAGGTCATGGGGCAGGAGCGGACTACGTTGTATCTCGATCACCCGCACCATCCGGGGGAGCCCTACATCGGGGAGTTGGGGCACGTGTGGTTTGCGACGCCCGCCGAGGCCGTGGCTGCGTTGAAGGAGCGGTATGCCAGGGCGCTGGAGAAGGCCCAGCAGAAGTATGATGCCGTGGTGGCGTTGGAGAAGGAACGATGAGTGCGGAGCCGGTGGTGACGGAGCGGGAGGAGTGGGAAATCGAATACCTGCACTCGGACGGCGATTGGGTCGGGACCGGTCCCACGTTGTCAGAGGCAGGGCGCCGCGAGGACTTGGCGAGGTGGCGAGATACTGACCCTGCCGCCCGCTTCCGCTTGCTCCGCCGCCGCATTCGGATTGAGGAGGTCGTGGAAGATGAGTGACCAGAAGGAACCCGCTGCCCCCCTAACCCCCACCGACCTCGCCCGCCTCGAAGCCCTCTGGTGCGGGGACCGGGAATGGGCGACGGACCTGCGCGAGGTGTTCCGGTTGGCGGGCGTGGGGTTGGAAATTCACGCCGAAGCCAACAAGGATCTGACCATCGTTCATCAACCGGGGCGCTGCTCAGGTCACCCCACGGTCGGCCACACGCGCATTTGTGTCCACAACATCGTTCAGTATCTGGAGGACAACGGTTGGGATATCGAAGGCTACCTGAATGACTTCCAGCACCAGACGCGGGCGCAGGTAGACGCGGCGATTGCCTATTACCGGGAGAACGAGCCTGAGATCAGAGCCATTTGGGAAGACCAGAAGCGGCTCTACGATGAAGGCTTGAAAGCGCAGGAAGAACGCGAGCGACGCAAGGCTGCGGGGCTGTGCATGATGTGTGGCGCTGCCCCCGTGCCGGCCTGGACGCGGGAGGCGCCAACGGAGCCGGGGACTTATTGGTGGTCGCCTTGGGCTGGAGCTACCCCCGCGCTGGTAGAAATCCGCTTCTCATTGGCTGATGGGCTCTACGCCTGGGACGGCACGGAGCGGAAGAAGGCTTCCGCATTCATTGGCTGGTGGCTGCGGGTCGAGGTGCCGGGGGCGCCCCAACAGGGAAGCGAGGCCGAGGGTGAGTGAAGCAAGTGCCACACTTCAGGAGGTGGCCGAGGAACTGTGGTCGTGCGCTACTGCGTGGGACCCGGAAACCCGCCTGCTGGGCAACGTTCGGGCGGCGGATATCGCCCGGCTGTGTTCGGAGTGGACAGGATTGCCGGCGCGGCGGTCGTGGACCCGCACCCCGCCGAGCGAGCCGGGCTGGTACTGGGCCGTCACCGCCGGGGGTGAAGTCCGCATTGCCGATGTCAGGGATGGCCTAGCGTGGGGGTTCGCGCTGGACGGATCGAGATACGGAGGATCGTGGTGGCTCGGCCCGCTGCCCGTTCCGCCGCTGCCCCAAGAGGAGGAAGAAGGAGAATCGGAATGACGCGACGTGCTTTTATCGAACGGGCCTTTACGGTGTTCTGCGTGACGGCTGGAGTAGCAGCGAGTACCGGAGCCCTTGAGCCCCAAGTGGAACCCGAGGTGTATGCAGCCACAGCGAGCGGGACGGTGACCCAAAACCCAGATGGATCTTACTCCGTCAACTTCGCGTGGGGGCCGTTGCCTGCGGAAGGCGGAGAAGAGGAGGGGCGGCGGGAATGACCAGACGGCAGGCCCGCATTCATGCCCTGGATTTGGCATCACATACGCTTGTCAGCCACGATTGGCCGTTCGTCCTTGAGGAGTTCGGGGATGCGGACGGCGAGAAGGTCAAGGCTGAACTTTACCGTCTGGGGCGCGAACTCGGGCAACAGGCCGCGCTCCTGGCAGGGCGTCGAGTGAAAGGAAACGCTGATGCCTGACTCCTGGCCCCCGGCCCGCCGGGCGGAGATCGAGGCGCGGCTCACGGCCGCGGAATACCTCCGCCCGCCGAAGGGGCTGTTGGAGGCCGACCTCCGCGACTGCCTGGCCCGGATCGCCGAGCTGGAGGCCCAGGTCGTGGGAGTCCGCGCCGAAGCTCTGGAAGAAGCCGCGCAGGAGTGCGAGAGCCTCATTTACCGAATCAATGAGGAGATCGTGCCTGCCCGTCTGGCAAAGAATATGGTTCTGGACGAGGCGGCCGCCGCGATCCGTGCCCTGGCGGCGCGGGAGGAGAATGATGGAACCTGACGAGCGGGACCCTGCGCCCTGTGCGCCCGAAATCTACAAGAACGGCACGCTCGTCCTCACGACACACACCATTTCCGTGGACGGATTCGAGGAGTGGGTGCAGGCGGTCGCACGGCGGTCCGGGCAACCCGTGGATTGGCATTTCGTGGGAGGCGTGGCTTGCGTGCTGGCGCTTGGGGACCTCGGCAAGGTGCGGGAGGCTATCCTGGCGTTGAAGGATCAGCACGACGCGCTCCAGTCCGAATCGGCCAAGCGCTGGGCGGCCTTTTACGGAGGGCCGATGTGGACGCTCTACGGCCCGGACGAGTGGAACCCTGCCCACGAGTTCGCGCGGCAGGAGAACGTTGCCCTGGCGGCGCGGGAGGGAGGCGAGGGGTGAAACCCACTGAAGAAAGCGTAGGAAGTTTGGTGGCAAGCAAGGCGAATGTTTGATAGAATAACCTGTCTGCCCTTTGTGCAAAAACCCCCGCACCTGCTGGAAACAGGCCGGGGGCGTGTCTCGACCGCTGGAGGCGGTCAAGCATGCCTGAGTCTATCTTCCCACGCGTCGTTTGCCCTAACTGTGGCCGACGTGTTTCCACTAATGAGTTCATGCCTGACGCCAATGGCATGATGACCACGCGTCCGCATCGCACTTCGGCAAATCGTTATCAGCCATACACGCTCTGTCAAGCGCTTGTTCCTGCTCCACCGGAATGCTTTTTTGAGGTGCGGACTTGCCGCCAGTGCGGGCAGACAAAGGCCATTTCGGAGTTTCCTCAATGTTCGAAATCCGGGCACTTGACACGATGCGCAGCGTGCCGCGCTCTCGACAGACGCACTTCTTATCGGAGGAATTACGAGAAGCAGCGCCAAGCTGACAAAGAGTATCGCAAAACCCATCCAAATCGACAGACTGACAGGGCGAAAGCAAGAGCGCGTGAGGCGGTAAAACGATCTGTGAAATCTGGCATTTTGGGCAAGCCAGACGCTTGTTCGAAATGCGGTGCAGAATGTTGCGTTTTAACAGCGCATCATCACGACTACTCTAAGCCACTCGACGTTACCTGGCTTTGTTACAAGTGCCACGGAAATGAACACCGAACGGTCTCGCCCAAAGATTAGCAACGCGCAGAGGCGCGTGCTGGAGGCGCTGGCGCGAGAGGGCGCTACCATCGAAGACGATGGCGACTATGTGGATATTCGCGGCGCAGGGGTCCATCACTTCACGCGTCCGATGCTGGAACGGCTGCTGAAGAACGATTGGGTGGCGCTGGTGTGCGAGCGGAGGAAGGTCATCCGCTACGGCTTCTATCGGACATACGCGATCACTGACCTGGGCCTTGCCGCCCTAAAGGACCCCCGCCTATGACCTCAAAAGTAGAAGTCACTACTCGAATCATCCCCGGCGTGAACAGGCGCGGCGTGCTTGCCGAACAGCAGGGGGAACGGTTCATCTGCCCGGAGTGTGGCCGAACGATAACCGCTCCTCCGGTGGCAGTATTCTGGTGCCTGTGCGACGGCCGGTTCTGGCATCATGCCCGCTTCGATGGTGCTTTCACTGCACACATCCCGTTTGAGAAGCAGCAGGTCGATGTTGTCATAGCGGCCCTTTCGGATGCAGCCGAACGGCTCCGGGCGGACCTCGGATACTTTCACTGCCCACCGGATGCCACACCCGAGGCGCGTGAATGGGAAAACACGGCTCGCGCCCACCTGGGAGCCGTCGAGCGGTTGCAGGCGCAGATTGCGGAACAGATGCAACAGGCTACGGTGCAGGCTTATGAGCGCTGGCGAGAGTTCGGCGGTTGTGCGAAGGACCCCCGCCCATGACCACCACGCCGATTGAGAAGCTAGCCGGACGCGAATTGGATGCGGCCGTCCATGCCGAGGTGTTGGGCCAGTGCCCGCACTTCATCGAGTTCGACCCGACCGTCTCTGATGAAGAGTTGTTTTCCCTCGACTACACCCCGAAACGCTGCCGGGACTGCCACAAGCCCTTCAGCGGCCTGATGTTCACGGCGGGCTTACCAGCCTGCCCGGACTACAGCACATCCCTCGACGCCTGCGCGGCCGTCATAGACCACCTGCACCAAACCGGGTGGGCAGTGTTAGCCTACCGCCCGCCCGCCCATCACTCCAAGGACCCAAACGACCCGGTGTGTTGGTCGGTGAGCCTTGGCATAGCGGGCGAAGACGGGATGCGGATGCCGGTGATACGGAGATCTCTGGCGGAAGCCGTGTGTGTGGCCGCGCTGGCTGCCGTACGTGGGGGGGGAAGCCGATGCCTGAAGAAGAACACTGGACCTGCGAGCGCTGCCACCCCATCCCGGCCGCTGACCGTCATCCAATCCTGGCCGTGCAGCGACTTCGCCAGCAGATCGGCGAGTGTTCGATACACGGCCGGGTCTGGCTGCGGTGGGTGCGGGCGGGGGAGACGCTGGCTGTGGCCCGGTCGCCCGAGGCGGGGGAGGGAGAAGCGCCGTGACGGAACAGCAACGGGTTGATTTCTACTTGGGCATATTCGAGATCGAAAAGTCTTCCCATCAGTGGGAGACGGTGTATGTCGGCTGGGGGCTCTGGCGAAAGGAAGTCAACCGGTGCGCGGTCTGCCGGCGCTACCTGCGCGACGCTGACCTGCCCGCGTGCCCGGGTCCGCCTTTCCCCATCCCCGCCTCCGCACCCACGCACGACCTCCCACGCCCGGCCGCCGCCCCACCCGCCGACCGGACGACGCTGCCGGTGGTGGGGGAGGGCTAGCCCCCCTTCACCCACGCCGCCACAATCCGCGCGGCCAGAGTTTCTCCAGGTCGGCGGCTGACTCTTCTAGGACGCAACAACACCGTTGGCTCCATAATGCTGCGTCCTTAAACCCGCCACACGATCTCCAGGTCGTACCGCCCGCGCTCCGGGTAGGTCGTCAGTCGGATTCGCTCGATCAGCGCCGCGCACGCTTCCTGCCGCGCCAGCGGGTCCGGACCCGCCCCTAGCGCTTCTCTGACCGCCCGCGCCAATTCCGCCCGCTCCAGCCCCCGCTCCTCCGGTTCCTCTCCCTCTAGCGCCGCCCAGCGCTCCGTCAACAGGGCTTGCTCCGCCTGCACCTCCGCGAGCTGCCGGTCCAACTCCGCCTCCGTAATGACGCCGCGCCGGTAAAGGGACAGGACCCGCTCTCGTTCCCCGGACTTCGCGTCGATCCGCGCCCGCAGCACCTCGCGCTCCCTCGCCCGCTCCGCTTCCTGCACCCGCCGACTTTCCGCCTGCCCCGCCAGGCTGGCGTCCACCGCCTCCTCCGTCCGCAGCCACGCCTCGACTTCCTGCCAGACCGCCTCCTCGATCCGTTCCGCGGCCACCAGCTTCCCCGCGCATTTCGGCCGGTAGCGCCAGCCGTGGCACATATAATAATGGTAGCCCGAGGTTTGCGGCCAGCCGTGGTAGCGCCGACCGCAGGCGCCGCAGACGAGCAGGCCCCGGAGCAGATAGATGCGTTCGTTCGGACGGGTGCGCGGGCTCCGGTTCCGCACGAGCACGGCCTGGACCGCCGCCCAGGTCCGGTCATCCACGAGCGCCGGGCACGCCTGCTCTACACCTCTCCGCAGGCGCACCCCCTTGTACGTGGTATTCCGGAGAATCTGCCGCACCGTGTTCGGCTGCCAGCGCCCGGAGTAGGGGCGGCCGGTGCGGTAGTGGGTGACGGCACGACCCGCCCAGGCCGTGGGGACGGCGAGCGCGTTGAGGTAGTCGGCGAGCTTGATGCAGCTCCAGCCCTGGGCCGCCAACTCGAACAGCCCCCGGACGATCCGAGCCTCCTCCTCGCAAGGCACGATATAGGAGCCGGTCTCCCGCACCTCCACTGCATACCCGTAAGGGGGCCGCGCGCCACCCATCCAGCGTGCCGGCTCCGCGTGCGCCCGGTGCATCCCTGCCCGGACCCGCTCCGCTATCGAGTCGCGCTCCCAGGCGGAGACGACGGCCAGGAAGCCGATCATCGCCCGGCCACTCGGAGAGGTGGAGTCGAAAGATTCCGTCACGGAGACGACCGCGCAGCCTGCCTCCGCCAGCGCGTGGATCGCGTTATGCGTCACGCGGATGTCGCGCCCGAGCCGGTCCAACCGATACAGATAGACGGTGGTGATGCGGCCGGCACGGGCGGCGGCCAGGAGCGCCGCGCCGCCAGGTCGTCGTTCGAGCGGGATGGTGCCGGAGATTCCGTCATCGAGGAACGTCTCCGCAAAGGTGAGCCCGCGCAGGGTGGCGTAGCGGCGGGCTTCGTCTATCTGCGTGTTGATGGTCTGGCGTTCGGCCTGCTCCGTGCTGGAGACACGGGCATAGAGCGCGTCACTCCCCCCGCCAGACCCGCACGGCCCGCTCATCCTCCGCCAGCAATCGCTCCGCCCAGCGCACGGCCGGCGGGTCCGGTTCGCGTATCAGGAGCAGCACCGGCGCCCTTCCGTGGTAGATCGCCCGCGCCTCCAGCGCCCGGCACTCCAGCACCCGCAGCGTTACTGCTTCCATTGCCGCGCCCTCCTGATAAACGGGAGGTCAGGCAAGGGGCCGCTGGGGTCCTGCATCGAATCGGCGGATTTCGTTCCATCTTTCGATCTACTCCGCCATCTTCTGCCGCCGCTGTTCCGTCCGAAGAATCCGCACGGCGCGGTTCAGGATCTCCAGGTCGGAAGGGGTCAGGTCGTCGTCGCCGGTGCGCTGCTCGACCTTCAGGTGTTCAAGGTCGGCGTCGTATTCGAGGGGTTCGCGGGTGGCGGCGTCTAGGATCGCGGCGGCGGGGTCCTGGCCGATCTGGCGGAGCGCTTCGCGGGCTGCGGCTTCAGCGATAGCTTGGCGTTCGTCCACAGGGGCAGGGCCACCGTAGCCAGCTAGCGCCAGCCATTCGTCCCGGTCCAGGCTGTATGCCTGGATCAGCCGCTCTATGAACTCGCGGCTAGGTCGTTCGCCTCGAAGAATCTGACCAATCCGCCCGCCGGTATATCCCAGCCTGCGCCCTACGTCACCTTGCGCTTCACCTGCGACCAATTCACGGAACCGGCGGCTAAACCCGGAGAGCGGTGGGCCTGGCATAGTAACCACTTCTGTAAGGACACTCATACTTACGCAGAACGGCAGTAGCAGGAAAAAGTTTCCTGCAAAACCTGCAACCTTAGAAGGACTTCTGCCGTCAATTGCAGTAGAAGTAAGAGACGCGGCTTCTTGTAGCAATGACAAACGGACAGATACCAGAGACCGGCCCGGAGCTCCGGGCACTGCGGATCGAGGGAGAGCTTTCCCTGGTGACGGTCGCCGAGGGGCTGGGCGTGAACCGCACGATGCTCTCTAACTGGGAGCGCGGGATGGCGATGCCCGCTGACGTGCCCGCCCGTTACCGCAAGCTCGTGCAGGAGTTGACAGCGGCGCGGGCAGCGAAGGTGCGCGAGCGGTGCCGCAAGCCGCGGAGGGCGGAGGCGTGAGCCGGAAGCACGCCAATCAGCCCGGTCTGCTCGAAGTCCCGCCCGCCTGGTCGGAGAAGTGGCAGGGCATGCCCGAGTTCGATCAGCCGAACCAGATGCCGTGGCAGTCGATCAAGGTCCACTTCCGCAACGCCGAGGACCGGCAGGCGTTTGCAGACCTTATCGGCCAGCCGGTCTACTCGCGGACGAAATGCGTCTGGTTCCCGAAGGCTGAGATCGGGCGCATCGCGGATAAGCGATACCGCGCTCGTTCCGAAGTCCTCCCGCAATACCCGGTCTACGTCATCTCGAAAGGGCGCTGGAAATTCCGACATACCGCGAAGGCGCTTGAGGCTATGAGAGTGCCTTACCGCATTGTAGTTGAGCCGCAAGAGTTCGATCTTTACGCCGAGCACATCCCTGCCGTGAAGATCCTGACCCTGCCCTTTAGCAACCTCGGCCAGGGGTCGATCCCGGCTCGGAATTGGGTGTGGGAGCACGCGGTATCCGAAGGAGCCGAGCGTCACTGGATATTAGATGACAACATCTATGCCTTCTTCCGTCTCAACCGTAATCTAAGAGTTAAGTGCGAGACCGGAGCGACCTTTCGAGCGGCTGAAGAGTTCACCGACCGCTATGAGAATGTAGGGCTGTCTGGCTTCAACTACAAGATGTTTGCCAAGCGGAAAGACGACATCCCGCCCTACGTCCTGAACACCCGCATCTACTCCTGCATCCTCATTCGTAACGACATCCCGTTTCGCTGGCGAGGCCGGTACAACGAGGACACGGACCTCTCTCTTCGCGTGCTTAAAAGCGGTCTTTGCACGATCTTGTTCAACGCCTTCCTTGCCGACAAGGCAACGACGATGACGACAAAGGGCGGGAACACGGACGAGCTTTATCAGGACGACGGGCGGCTCAAGATGGCCGAGTCTCTCGCGGAGCAGCACCCTGACCTCGTGAAGATCACCGAGAAGTGGGGCCGACCGCAGCATAGCGTCAATTACCACGTGTTTCGGCACAACCGGCTGAAGCGGAAGCCGGGCGTTGAGCCGAGCGAGGGCGTTGACGACTTCGGGATGAGCCTGGAGTTCATCGCTCCGAACGGAAACGGGCACGAGCCGGTCTGTGACGGCCTCTTCGCGGAGGCCCAACTGTGAAGCCCACCCCCACCCTCCACGAACACAACACCCCCTCACCCGAGGCCCTGAAAGCGGGCTGGCGGGCACTGCGGGGGGTCACGATCACCCACGTCGGGCGGCCGTCTCCGCGGGTGCTGGCGGCGGGGGTGAGGGTGGTGGTTAGGGAGAAGGGGCGATGAGCGCCACGCTTATCCTGCCCTGCCCGCATTGCGAGCACCCGGTCATTGACCGGCACGACTACTCGCGCCCGGTCTACCAGCAGCACGCATGCCCCCGGTGCGGGCTTCGTGGCCCCAAGGGCGCGACCTACGCGGAGACGGCGGGCCTGTGGAACAGCCTGCCGCGCCGCCTGAACCCGGAGGCCTCCCATGCCTGACACCCTCCCCTGCGGCCCCTGTCACGGCACCGGCCGCGTGCCCATCGACTCCTTCCTCTTCCCTGACCGTGAACCGGGCGTGCGCTGCGACGTGTGCAAAGGGCGCGGCTGGCATCCTCGGGTTCCGCGCGGCTGCGTGGAAGTCACGCTGCGGTTCGCGTGCGGGTGCCAGAGAGCGTTGATCGTGGCGCGCGGGTGGGCGGAGAGCGAGGTGGAGTTCGCGGCGGGCGTCGGTTGTGGGCGGTGTGCGGTGGCCCCGAACCAGCGGCCGGCGGTGACGGTGGCCCTAGTGAGGGAAGCGGCGTAGATGTGCGATGACGGCCGAGAGCATCCGAAAACTCGTGGATGAGGATAGGCGCTTTTCACACTGCCTGCGCTGTGGAGCGATCATCGTGTTTCACGCAAGGTTCTGCCGGGATTGCGACTTCCGGATAGTGCGGATGTTGCGCGAAGGCTTGCGAAAGAAGCGAGCCTCGGGGAAGTGTTTTTCAATAGCAGAGGATCAGGAATGAGCACCGTAATCCACACCTGCCAGGCCCCCCTAGAACGCACCTACGGCCCGCAAAACTCGCAGCCCCTGGTCCGCGATCACACCTGCTCCTGGCAGACCGTCTGCCCGCAGTGCAGCGTGCGGGTAGTGGATGCCGACCTCGAAGAACTGACCCCCTCGCACTGGTGCCGCGAATGCGCCCACCCGCTCTATCGCCATGTCGGCAAAGTGGACGGCGTGGAAGAGGGGTTCGCTATCGACTGCGTGAGCGGTGCGGTGCTGGATGACGGGCGGTGCCCGTGTGGTTGGGAGATCCAGTGGGCGGTGGCGTTGACTGAGGCTCCCGGCGACCACTTCCCGCTGATGCCGTCCCTGATGGACACGCTGGGAGCGGCTTTGAAAGAGAGCATCCGATGACCACGCAGCTGGCGGTGGAATTGACGGTGGAGCGGGTGCGGGAGTGGCTGAACCTGCCCAACTTGCAACATTGGAACGAGCGATATTCTGAAAACCCGGTTACCAAGTGTTACGAGTGGAGTGGCGCAAAATCTCAGGGCTATGGCGCTGTTTCGATACTCGGGAAGGTCTACAGGGCGCATCGTATCGCTTACTTATTAGGGCGCGGCACAATCCCGCCAGGGCTTCTCGTTTGTCACAAATGCGATAACCGGTGCTGCGTCAATCCCGATCACCTGTTTCTGGGCACTCATCAAGATAACAATGCCGATGCGGCCCGCAAAGGACGAATGGCCTCGGGCGATCACAGTGGGTCTAGGCTGCATCCCGAGCGGTTAGCTCGCGGGTCACGCCATGGTTCTCGCACTCACCCACATCGAGTGCCCCGAGGTTCAAGAATCGGAACATCGAAACTGACCGAGACGCGCGTACTGCAAATCAAAATACACCTAGCCAATGGCAAGAACTGTCGTCAGGTTGCCTTGGAGTTTGGTGTTTCTCGATCATCTATTTCAAGGATCAGATCGGGGAAGGCGTGGCGGCACCTCACCGCCTCCGTCGCCCTCCGCATCCTGAACGAAGTGGCGCCCGAGGAGCAAGACAAGTGAGCACGCTAGAGGTTCTAAAAGCGGCGCGGGAGTTGATTAGCGTGCGCGAACGGTGGACGCAAGGGCTTTCTGCCCGAAACGCTAGGGGCGCCCGCGTAAAGCCTCAGACGGAAGAGGCGACTTGCTGGTGCGCTATAGGGGCGATTTGCCGGACTGCTGAACCGGGCACGCTCCACCGACCCGTTGGCCCAGACTCTCCCGTGTGGCCTGCCATTGATGAGCTGTCGAAAGGGCTCCGGTTCGGGCTCGCCTATTTCAACGACCACAACCCGCATTCACGCGTTCTTGCACGCTTCGACCGCACTATCGCCCGGCTGGAGAAGGAGGCAACCGGATGACCACCCCCTACCGCATCTCCCGCTGTGAACGCGAGGCCCAGGAATACGGCCTCGACCCCTCGGTTTTCCACGACACGCTGTCACCGGAAGCTCAGCTCCGCGCGTGCGAGCAGGCGGACGAACGGGCGCGGGTCCGGGCACGGTATCCGGTGATTATGAATGCCGAGGATCTGGAGCCGGAGGAGCGGCCCGTGCCGCGCTGGTGGGGGTGGGTGGAACTCGCCTTCATGGTGTTCGCGGCGGTGGCGATTGTGGTGCTGGTTTGGGTGCAGTTTCAGACGTGGAGGTAACCCGGATGCGCTGCGAAGAGGCCGAACCCTATTCGATCTCCGTGGAAGACCTGCCACACCTCCCGGCCGACCCCACCACCCTGCGTGACGCCTACGCCGCCGCTCGCGCCCGCCAGGCACTCCGCGAATTCCAGGCCCAACGCCGCGCCGCCTACGAACGCGAGCGCGGGCTGATCTGCCCCTACTGTGATGGGCTGGGCGGGGAGGACTGCCATCGCTGTGAGGACGGGTATGTGCCCCGGTCCCCTGTGCTGGGACGCCGCTGGTACCTGCTGTGGGTGGCGGTGGCGGCGTTTGTGGGGGCGGTCGGGGTGGGGTGGGTGATGGTGGGAGGGTGGCGGTGATGGCACTGATCGGCATCGAAGTCGAGGTTTCTCGCAATCAATACAGCGCCGTCATCCTACTCGTGGATGACGAGGACGTGCGCTTCAAAGACGCTATCGGCAAGGTTGGCCTATGGGATGCTGTCGCGCCCTTCGTGGAACCCGCAATCACCACGACGCTTGACTGTTCGCGTCACTCTTGGGACTGGGAAGCGGAACCGGGAGAAGACGGCTTCGAAGTCCAGGGCGTGAAGATCATTGCCGAGCGAGAGGCCCGCCAGTTCAAGTTTTTCGAGGTGGGTTACGCAGGCCCGACCCCTGCCGAAGTGAAGGCCGCGCGGGAGGCTGCGGGCCAGATAGCGCTTGCGTTGCCCCCCGACCCCCAGGAGGCGCTGCCGCTATGAGCACCTCCCGCGAACACCCAATCTTATTCAGCGGCGAGATGGTCAAGGCGCTGCTGGAGGAGCGGAAGTCTCAAACGCGCCGGGTCGTGAACCTCCCTGGATACGACGGTGGCGGGGTCTACGAGACGCGAGACGCCCGCGTGGTTTCCGTCTTGGCCCTTTCCCCCTACGGCGGGGCGGGAGCGCACCTCTACGTCCGCGAAAAGTGGCGCGTCATCCCTTCTGACAACGGCCACGACTTCGCCGTGGAATACGCGGCCGGGGGCGACCTCCAGCACTGGCGCGACGGCGAGCTCCGCTACCAGCACCTGTGGGCGGACCTGTATGAGGGCGGCAACTGCACTCCGGCCGTGCAGGCTTCGGAGTGCCGGTGGCGGCCGTCGATCCATCTCCCTCGGGCCTTCTCCCGCCTCACCCTCGAAATCACCTCCATCCGCGTCGAGCGCCTCACGGCAATCAGCGAGGAAGACGCGCGGGCGGAAGGCTTCGACCCGAACTGGCTCTATGCTCGCGAGTTCGGTGTCGGGCCGCTGGACTGGTTCTCCTTTACCTGGAACGGAATAAATGGCAAGCGCCCCGGCTGTTCCTGGGCGGCCAATCCGTGGGTGTGGGTGCTGGAGTTTCGGAGGGTTGAGCCGTGAGCTACGCACTTCTCGACTTCTGGGAATTCCCCGCCCCGGTGCAGGTGGAGGTCCAACGTGTCATCAGCGCGGCCCTCGTGGAGGAGCTCAACGAGTTCCTGAAGCCGTGGGACGGCGAGGCGAGCCTCAGCGAATACAACGTGAACGACGGCGCGCTAGCTGACTTCGTGGTCTTCGGCTTCCCCGACCCGGAGGGGCTAGGAGATGCCCACCCCGCAATCGTGGCGCTGGAGGCGGCGGGATACGAAGGCATCGTGGGGGGCACCGACCGGGGCCGCTATAGCGGCGATATCTGGCCGCGCCAGGAATATCCCGAGGCGACCGCTATTGAGCGGCGGGCTACGGAGCGGATACGGCGGGCGCAGCGGAAGGCAGGAAGCACTCAACAGAACGGAGCTTTTCGATGACCGACGACCAGCTACGCGAAGCCGCCCGCGAGATGGGCCGAAGAGGCGGACAGAAGCGCAAGGAAGCGATTGGGACCGAAGGGTTCCGCGAGATGGGACGCCGGGGCGGCCAGGTGACGAAAGAGCGGGCCGCGCCCGGCTTCTACAACGAGATCGGCCGAAGAGGCGGGGCCGCGTGCCTTGCCAAGCACGGTCGTCAGCATTTTGAGGCGGCCGGGAAGCTCGGTGCCTCGCGTGTGGCCGAGTTGATCGCGGCGGGGAAGGCGGCGATGGAGAGGGAGCGACCATGACCTCCCTCCTCACCCGCTACCGCTGCGCCGTGTGCGAGACGGACACCAACACCAACTGACTGACCTACAGGAGAAACACGCAAATGGCAACGACGTTCCGCAACGATGAATCCCTCGCGCGGCTGGGCGCGGACCTGATTTCGATGCACCACAAGCACCTCCTCGAAAACGGAGTGCGGGTGGAGTTTCTGTTCCGCGACGACACGCCCAAGAGCGCGGGCAAAGAGCAATGGGGCGTGGCGCGGAAGATCACGAACCTCAATGCCTTCCTCGCCGGGGAAGCGGAAGACGAGGGCGCGGACCCGTTCTTCTGCATCGTCATCTCCGAGCCGATCTGGACAGATCTGACCAACAACCAGCGCCTCGCGCTTCTCGATCACGAGCTGTGCCACTGCTGGGCGGAAGAGGACAAGGAAGGCGCGGTCAAGCTGACCATCCTCGGCCACGACCTGGAGGAGTTCGGCTCCATCGTGGAGCGTTACGGGCTCTGGCGTGAGGACGTGAAGCTCATGGCCCGCAGCATCGAGAACGCGCAGCTTCGGCTCACGCTGGATGAGGCTGCTTGACCGTAACCCCCCGGCGCCGGGGGGGGTGGGGGGCGATTAGGTGAGGCCGAGGAGAGACCGAGACGATGGAACTGACAACCGAGATCTTGACGAAGCTGGGCGCCCCGTTTAGCGCCGACGAACTGGAATTCCTGCCGCGGGCCACGTCGGGCGGCAAGGCCATGGCCCTCCCCTACATCGACGCGCGCAACGTGATGCGGCGGCTCGATGAGGTGGTCGGCCCCGAGAACTGGTCTTTCGACTTCGACCTCTTGGAGCCGACCGGGAAGATGGTCAAGGGCCGGCTGCGGGTGTGCGGTACGGAGAAGTGCGATGCCGGCGAAGCAGCCGCCGAAGACGAGGTGCTGAAGTCGGCGGTTAGCGACGCCCTGAAGCGGGCCGCCGTTCACTTCGGGATCGGCCGCTACCTCTACCATATGCCGCGCGTGTGGGCCGCCTTCGACGCGCAGAAGAAGCGGTTTACCGAGACGCCGCAGATCAGCGAGGCCGCGGAACGGCGCGCCGTCGCCCTGGCGCTCGGGGGCGCGCTGGTTTTGACCCGCCCCGCCGTCCAGGTGAACACCGAGACGGGCGAAGTTATCGAACGGCCCCCGGCCACTAACGGAACGAAACGGGAATGGACCCCGCCCGCGCCTTCCGCCGCCGGGAAAGACGCGGACATCGCGCGCGGCAAGTTCTTTGCCGACCTCAAGAAGCTCGCGCCCGACCTGGCGGGAGATGCCGCCGAAGGTGCCCGTCACTGGCTCTATGGTCTGCTGCTCGGGAAAGACCGCCAGGTAGATCCGGCCGGGTGGCCCGCCGACTACTGGCAGAAGCTCCACGAGGCGCTGCAGAACGCGGCCGACGAGCAGAAGCTGGGCCGGCTCGTGAAACAGGCCAAGGACCGCGCTGTAAGCCTCGGCACGGTGGAGGGAGACCCGTTCGCGGAGGGTGACGCGCAAGCGGCTTTGCCGGCGCAGGCGAGGGGGCTCTAGATGGCAGTCCAAGTTTTGGAAATGCCAAAAGAAGAACAGGCCGAGCCCCGGTACTTCGAGGCGGTGGACCTGGACGGCGATTTGCCGGTTCATCCGGTGCTCTCGCTGCTCTCGGACGAAGAACTGGAGCACGGATCTCATGAGGCCCACGTCAATGCGGAGGGGTCCTTGCTTCTCCGCTGCGACTTCCTGGTGGAACACGTCCGCCGCGCGGGGTCAAGCCGCACGGCGCGCGCCCAGGCTCTAGCGCAGTTCCGGCAGGCCACTGGTCTCAGCGCGTGGTTGGTCTACCAAATGCTGGCTGTGGGCCGCTACTGGACGTACGAGCGCCGGGAGCTGTATCCCACGCTCACTTTCGAGGTGCTGGCCGAGACGGTGCGTCATACCCGACGCGACGGCGACACGCCCCGGACCCGCGAGGAGCGCATTGCCCGCGTTGCCAAAGAGGCGGCCGACGCCGATCTCAATGCCAGCAAGACGAAAGACCTGGCCCGGTCCATAGATCGGCCGGAGCGCCAGCCGGGTTCGCACCTAGAACTCGACGCCCCCCACCCTGCTACCGTCGCGGAGACGCCCCCGGAACAGCAGGCGGAGTTGTGCGTGGAAGACATGATCCCCATCCTGACGCGCGGGTTGGAGAAGCGGTTTCGGGACGACAACCCCGGCACCCCCAAGATGATGGTCGCGGTGGTCGTGGATCACCTCCACATCTTGCTTCCCGATCTGCCATGGACGGTAACGGTGACCGCATGAGCGACCAAGCCCTGCCCCTCGATTACGAATTGGACCCGTTCGACGGAGCGCCCGTGACGGAAACGGAGAGTGGGCCCTGCGCCAAATGCGGACGGCGCGAACCGGACGGGCACCTGTGGGAGCCGGATCGTCTCTGCTCGGATTGCTTTTCGGGGCCGGATCGGTATGTGCGGGATGCGGAACGGGAGCCGAGAGTATGAAGATCCTCTATTCCTGCGGCTGCGAACGCCCCGCGCGAGACGTGGCCTGTGACCACTACTGCCCTACGGCCGAGGTGCTCAAGGAGTTGTGCGCCACCAGCAAGACGGCGCTGTTCGCGGCCCCGAAAGGTGAGGCCACGTCTCGGCTCAGTCGGCTGCATCACGCGCACCTGCGCGCGTTGACGGCACACTACGCGCCGGGTGGGCGGTGGAGTTCGGGGAAGGCGGCTTAGGCGGCGCAGAATCCGCCCTTCCGTCCTTCGTCGCGGGGGTTGGTCGGCAAGTTGAGCTTCTCGCGGAGCCACTCCTCAACGAGAGCTTGGATGGATTTGTCCTGTTCGGCGGCGGCAAGGCGCAGCGCCTTGTGGGTTTCAGGATCAATGCGAACGTTGAGGCGGCGGTCGTCGGCCATCGGGCTTCTCCTCTACCTGGAAGTATAACGCCCCCAAGCAACAAAGGATACGTTGCGCCAGTGGCGCAATTTGGGCTACAATAGTGTGGGAGGGCTAGACGGTGCGGCGGCGGTTCAACAAGTCGGAGCGGATAACGCTTTACCTCTCGGCCGATGGTAGGTGCCAAGCGTGTGGCGCTAGGCTCGGCGGGGGATGGCACGGTGACCACAAAACTCCTTACGCTGCTGGCGGGCCTACGGAAGTCGAAAACGGGCAAGCCCTTTGCCCTAGTTGCAACCAGACGAAAGGGGTTCGGATGACCGGGAACCTTGTGCGGCGGCGCTGGCAGGAAGACTGGCTGTCGGCCGCGCGGATGAAGGTCGAGTTGGGTGAAAAGTTCCTCGTCGGAAACATCTTTTGCGGCAGCGGCAAGACCTTCGGGACTAACGATGTAACCAACGAGCTTTACCGGCGTGGGATCGTTGACGCCGTGGTCGTGCTTGTTCCGCGCATTAACCTTTGCCGCCAATACGAACTAGATTGGAGCGAAGCTAAGTGGCTCTACTCAGAGCCGATGGGTGAGATAGTCCACCGACAGAACGATGCCCCTCTCTTTCGGGTAGGGAGGTCGAATCATGAGAACTTTGGGTATGTGACCACCTACGATTCGGTGGTGAGCCGACTCGATCTACACCTCAGAGAACTTCAGGGCAAGAGGTTTGCCCTAGTCTTGGACGAGGCCCAGCGGCTGGGCGCGCGTGTAGCGGATGATGACGGCACGAAGGCCGCGACAGCGGTTCTCTCACTAGCCGAGCGGGCGACCTTCGTCCAATTGGTTACCGGAACTCCATACCGCGCAGACGGGCAACCTCTAGTCCTAGCGAGATATAGCGCGCCGGACAGTGAGGGGCGCCGAACATTAAACGCCGATGTTAGGGCTACTTACCTAGAGGGTGTCCGAGAAGGTTACTTGCGTCCATTCGAGGCGTTGCTAAAAGACGGCAAGGGCGTGCAGGAGTACCTGTCTGGTGGAACCGAGTACCTTCGCTTGGCTGAGATGGAGCGGGGGTTTTGCAAAATTGTAGAAGCGCCTGAATTCTGGAAGCCGCTCGTAGATGAGACGATAGCCCTAGTGAAGGCGGCCCAGGCTGTGGACATTAGAGATCCCAAGGAACCGGGCTTCCAGCGTCTTTGCGGGCTCATCGGCGCGTGCCGACAATCCCACGCCCGCCAGATCATCGCCTATCTCCAAGAGAAGCGTGTGAGCGCAATCCTGGCTGTAAGCGAACAGGCGAACGCCGCTAAAGAGCTTGAGCGGTTTAAGGACGGAAACACCGACATCCTCGTGACGGTGGCGATGGCCCACGTCGGTTACGATCACAAGCCAATTACTGTTGTCTGCTGCCTCAACCATTACCGACAGCGGTCATGGCTCGATCAATTCGCAGCTCGCGGGTTGCGGATGATGCGCGGGATTCCGAGAACGGATCAGACCCTGCGTTACATCGGGCCAGACGACATCTTGCACCGTGTGTGGGCCGATGAGATGCGGCGTAATTCGGATATGGGGATGTTAGAGCGTGATATGCGTGGAGTGGCCGAGGAGCGGGATCAGGAGAGAGCCACCCCAGAAGCTTTTGTTATGCGTGATGTCGAGGTTTTGGGGGGTCGCGCGATTGGAATGGACGAGCAGTACGACCTAGACTACCTCGGTTTCGCGCACATCGACGAATTGGCTAAACGATTCAATATCAGTGCCGCGCCGCACACGGGGCTCGCCGCATTGTTGATTAGCCAGGGCGCAGAGATCCCGACAGGAGATCCCTATCGAGCCCAGCCGCCCTTACCTATAGAGTCTAGGCCCAAGATGACCGAGCAGGATTGGGAGAGCACCGTGAGCAGTAGGCTCAACGATCTGTGTATAGCCTGCGACTCGAAGTTGAAGAAGAAGTTGGGCGAGGATCGTTGGCAGTTTGGGGAGACCGGAAGTCAAGCGTGTAAGTACTTCAGGGTGACTAACTGGAAAAACCAGGGCGTGCAGTTCATGCTCAAGGTCGAAGCCTACATTAAAAACACCTTCATACCCGAAAGGCTGGGGGCCGACGGTGACGATCTCCGCAGTTAGTAACCTCGCGGTCTCGCCCGAGGAAGACCGCCGGCAACAGTTTTACGTTCAACTCCTTCAGGATAGCCGTAACGTCAACGGCCTGCTTGACCTATTGGGGCTAGTCGTGGAACGCGAGGACTGGACACGCCTTAGGGACGTAGACGGCCAACCGCTCACCTTCCGGGCGTACATAGAACTCCCCTATGGAGACGGCGGTATCGGGTGGAGTGTAGACAATCTGCGGATCATCCTGAGGCTAAAACACGACCACGAGACGCCCGGCCGGGAGATTGCGGAGACGGTCGCGCGGCTGGGTTGGATGCGAGAACGCGTAGAGGACTTGCTCCTAACAGATCGCCCGCGCAGCGGACCCAAACCGAACGGAGCAATTTCATTACCACGTAATGAAATTAGGCAAGGAAACAGTTCAGCCTATCTTCGTTCACGTTTGGCGCAAGAGGCACCCGATGTGCTGGAGCGGATGAAGGCCGGCGAGTTCCGCAGCGTGAGGGCCGCCGCACGAGAGGCAGGGATCATCAAGGACAAGACGCCTCTAGAGAAGGCGCAATGGGCGTGGGGGAAGTTGACCCAGCAGGAGCGGCAGGAATTCTTGGAGTGGATCAGGACAACGGAAAAACCGTGAAGCGAGCTGCCGTCGATCATCCGAAGATCCAGCGCCTCCAGCGCCGCCTCTCCCTGACCCGTTTCGAGGCGATGGGGCTGCTAGAGGCTCTCTGGCACTTCACGGGCCGCTACGCGCCGCAGGGCGACCTCGGGCGCTGGTCCGATGAAGAAATCGCGGCCTGGATCGAATGGCCCGGAGACCCTGGTGAGTTGATCGGAACGCTGGTCATTTGCGGCTGGTTGGACGTGAACGAGACCTATCGCCTGGTAGTCCATGATTGGCCCGACCACGCCGACGAAGCGACGAAAGTAAGCCTGAAACGGGCCGGAAAGACGTTTGTCGTCGCGACGAATTCAGGCACCGTTCCGACCAAACCCCAACCTGTTGCGACAGTGTCGGGACCGCCTGAGCCTGAGCCTGAGCCTGAGCCATGCCATGCCATGCCAGAGCCTCCCCTACGGGGAGGTACTAACATGGCGGCTGAAACGGCGAGTTCCGCCGGCCGGAGTGAGCCTATCGCTCCTGCTCCGAGGTTTCGGGCCGAGGATTGGGAAGCGTTCATCGCGGTTTACCCGCCGCGGAACGGGGACCGGGGGCTGGCGAAGGGCCGGGAGAAGTTCATGGCGCTCATCAAGTCCGGGGTGCCGCCGGGTGACCTGCTGGAGGGAGCGCAGCGGTATCGGGCCTGGGCGGATGCCGAGGGCTCTACCGGCTCGCAGTTCGTGCAGCAAATTCCGACGTGGCTGAACCGGAAGGGCTGGCAGGAAGAGTGGGCGATCAGGACGGGAGGCAACGGGAATGGACCACACCCAGCAGGGCAACGAGGAAACCGGGCGGCGTCGGAGTCTCTTGAAGCCGAAAGAGACCGCATCCTCGGAAACCTCGCCAAGCGCAACGCCGCTGCAGGTAGCGATCACGGAAGGCTTGCTGGTGATGGGTGAGGTGCTCGCCAATCCCAAGGCCGTGAATGAGCGCCTCGTGTTGGCCTGGGACATGGCCTTGAAACTGGCGGGGGTCCACGCCGAGCAGGTCGCCCCCACGGTGGCCCGTCTCCTGCAGACGCAGACGTTCTTCCCCACCCCGGCGGACTTCCTGAAGATCGTCAACCCCGCCGAGGACCGGGAAGCGGGCGAGGAGTTGGTCTGGCAGAAGGTCCTCGATTGCGTCCGCAAGATCGGCCCGAACGCCAGCCTGCGCCGGGAAGACCTCGGCGGCGACGGAACGGCGCTTTGGGCGGTGGATCGGATGGGCTGGGAACGCCTTTGCCGGGAGCTGACCTTTGACAATCGGTCGATCATGCGGGCCGACTTCGTGCGGCTGTACCGGGCCGGGAAGACGACGGGGGCCGCGCTGGATTACGTGGCCGGCTGGTTGCACAAGGCCAACGAGAACGAGGGCCACCAGGTCACCACCCCGGCATTGGTAGGCCGACCCGAATGGGAGGCTCTGCCCGCGGCCCCGGTGGCGACCCCCGTTCTTCCTTCCCCTGTGTGCCCGGAGTGTGGCTCGCGGAGCCGTCACCTGCTGTGGTGTTCCGCCCTGGACTACCTGGACGAACGGAAGGCGCTTCCCGCCCCGGATGGGATGTCGGCGCTGGGCGATGTGACCATTGAGGAGGCTGCCTGATGGACCCCGCCGACCTAGAGAAACTCGGGCCGCGCGGTGAGCCGCCGCCCGCCCTACCGCCCGCGCGGCGGCAGCAGGGGGAGATCAGCCGGTGATGATGCACTGCGGCAGCCTCTTCTCGGGCGGCGGGTTAGCGGACCTGGGCCTGGTCGCCGCTGGCTATACGCCTGTGTTCGGCGTCGAGTATGACGCGGCGATAGCGGAATGCTACGCGGCGAACGTCGGCCCGCACGTCACGGTCGGCCGCGTGGAGGAGCAGGACTATCGGGGTTGGACGGATCTGGACCTGGCCTGGGCCTCCCCGTCCTGCGTGCGGGCCAGCGTAGCGAATGCGAACGCGGGCGAGACGGAAGAGGACCGGAAGGCGGCGGCGGCGGTGTGCCGGTCCCTGTGGGATGCGCGGCCGGCCCGCTTCGTGTTGGAGAACGTATCCGGATACCGGGCCTGGGAGAGCTTTCGGATGATCGTGCGGACCTTGCTGGAGTTAGGCTATGCCGTGGATTGGGGGCTCCACAACGCGGCCGACTACGGCGTGCCCCAGACCCGCCGCCGCTTGATCCTCCGAGCCCTCCGTGACGCGCGCTACGTGCCGCCGCTGTGCCCGACGTATGACGAGCGGCCGATGAGCGCGGGCCTGTTCGAAGAGGTGTCGCCGCTCTTGCCCTGGCAGGGCTGGTACGCGGCGGTGGAGGACCTGCTGGACGGGCTGCCCGAGAGCCGGTTTGCCGCCTGGCAGCTCGCGCGTCTTCCCGAGAGCTTGGGGACCTACCTGGTCGGTGGGAGCAACACGAGCGACGAACAGGCCGCGCCTGGGGTAGGGGTGAGCGGGCAGGCGGAGCCTGCCCGCTGCGTGGCGGGGAACTCGGATCGGTGGCGGGCGGTGTTGGTGGACAATGGCAACCCTAACCGAAACGGCGGGATAGTCCACACCGCAAATCAACCGTGTGTCACTGTCTTGGCTCAGGCTGATCGCGTTCCATTACGTGCCTTCCTCGTAGAAGACCGGCGCGCCTCCGGGTTCGCCAACGAGACGGTGCGTGCTTCCGATACGCCGCCCCGCGCCTGGCTCGAACAGGGCCGCGTCGTGCAAATGAACGCCCGCTGCCTGGCGCGGTTCCAGTCCGTGCCCGACAGCTACGCGCTGCCCGAGAAGAACAAGACCGCTTACAGAGTTATCGGCAATGGGGTCCCGCCGTTGTTTAGCCAGCGGATTGCGGAGAGCCTACACCGATGACGGGGGGACCGGACTGAGGTTGCGCTGGCCGAGGCCCCCCGCTAATGCCCCGCCCCACCGAAACGGCGGCCGGAGAGAGAGAACGATGAGCACGAATGAACACGAATTCGAGACGCAGGGTTCACGTCAGATCTGCGCTCGGTGCGGTCTGATCCAGCATCGCGGCAATGAGGTGACACCTTGCTCTGGGCCTTGGGTTTTGGAAGGCCGGTATCAGTTTGGAAAGGGCGCGGTGAGTGACGGCTCCGAGGCGGAGAGTCAGACCAAGGCGGCTGCGGAATGATCCTCATCAGCATCGATCCGGGCAAGAGCGGGGCCATAGCGATCTTCCACGCGGGCGCCGGCCTCCCCGAGGTCTACGATACGCCGGTCGCCGGGGGCGAGTATCTGATGGCTGACATGATGCACTTACTGGCGAACGCTTGCGCCACGCACTGCATCATCGAACAGGCCCAGGCGATGCCCAAGCAGGGCGTCTCCAGCACGTTTCAGTTCGGGATGGGTTACGGGCTCTGGCTCGGGCTGCTGGCAGGGCTGGGCATCCCGTTCGAAACCGTGACGCCCGCCGTGTGGAAGCGCAAGATGGGGCTCACGTCCGAGAAGGGCAAGAGCGTGGCCCTGGCCCAGCAGCGGTTCCCACATCTCGGGAAGCAGTTACTCCGGAGCAAGGACGGGCGGGCCGAGGCGCTGCTGTTGGGGGTTTGGTATCTGGAGCGGCGCGGCCTCCCTGCCGCCCCGCGAGAGGAAGGCCAACCATGAACGCCACCCGAGCCCGCATCAGCCTCGACTTCGGCACGCACCACGAAACCGTGCCGGCCGAGGTAGACGGCCCCCTGGCCCTGCATCCCGTGTGCGGCTCCGGTGGCTGGGCGATCACCCACGTTGCCACCGGCTATCAGGTGGTGCCCGGCTGTCGCTGGGACGAGTTGACGGAAGACCAGGCGCGGCGGCTGCTGATCCGGCTGCGGGGGCTTCCGTGGGAGACGGTCACCGACCCGTTCCGACGGTTACCGCCCGCGTTGAAGGCGGCGGCGAAACGGATCATTACGCGGGAGATGACGGCGATGGGGGTGCGGCGGATTGGGGAGCCCGCCCCTGAGTCACGAGAAACGCCCGAAAACGGCGGGGTGACACTTGATAGCCGCCAGCCGCCGGGCGGCGGTGTGTGGGGGGTTGGGGGGAGGAGGAGACGGGATGGGCGAGCGGCCGGACGACAAAGACACGAGCGGGTGGTGCGGGTGCATTGCCCTGATTGCCCTCCTGATGCTGGCGCCGGGGCTGTTGGCGATACTCCAGGCGGCGGCCGATTGGTTGCGGAGGCATTGATGCCTAACCCCACCCACTGCGGACACCCCGCCTCCCAATTCGCCCACGGCGACGAGGGGACCGCGCACTGCCCGGCGTGTGAGCGAGAAGGGCGGCTGAAGTGGATTGCGGACAACCTGCCTACGGTGGGGGACTGGACGCTGGAGGACTTCCGCGAGTTCTGCGTGCGGGTAGGGCTGCGGGCCGCCCTGGCCGGCGAGGAGGAGTGACGATGGAACCGTGGGCGTGGTGGGTGGTCGGCGGAGTGCTGGTCTACGTGGTGGGGATGTGGCTGTCGCATCGCCTCTACTGTTGGATGTTCGTGCGTGGCTGGGTGCCAGATTACACGGACGGAATGAGTGCGTGGATCAATCCGGGCTACGCCTGTTTTCTTCTCACTTGGCCGGTATGCGTCACGCTCGCACTCCCTGTTTGGAGTATCTACCGAGTGTGGAGGGTCGTTTCAGACAAGCTCGTATCGGACGGCGAAAAGGTGCGCCTCGCCGCCGCCGAATACCAGCGCCTCAAGGGCTTGGAAGCCGCCCAACTCGCCGCCCGTAAAGAGAAGCACGAACGCGGCATCGAGGACCTGCCCGTGCCGTCCCGCCAGAACGGCCGTGACGCCGCTTCGCTGCCCGTCCCCTCTGACCGGGCGGCGGGGGTCGGGGAGGGACGGGGGTGAGCACACGTCAGGCGCTCGCTGTTCTTGGGTTGATGTTCGGTTCCTTCCTCTTGGGAAATGCTCCGATCCCGTTGTGGTTGATGGTCGTTTTGTCGCTGCTGGCCGGGCTGGTCGTGGCAGCGAGTTACCCGAGGTTGAGATGACGCCTGACCTCTGCCGCAACGGCCACATCATGACCGCTACGAACACCTACGTGGAGCCGCACAGCGGGCGGAAGCGCTGCCGCCAGTGTCGCGCGGCCAGCACCGGGCGGCGCCACCGGGAGAAGCGGGCTCCGGTCGGTCCGCGACCCCGGCGCCTACCCACCCTGGAGGAAGCTCGGGCCTATCGGCTGACGGCCGAGGATTGCGACCGGCTGCTGGATGCGGTGGCGGAGGAGCGCCGATGACCCCCCTCTGCCGCAACGGTCACCCCCGCATCGAGGAGAACCTCGACTGCCGCAACCGCTGCCGAACCTGCGTGCGGGAACGGCTGGCACGAACCGGCCCGGTGCGCTCGTTCTGTCGCGGAGAGGTGGTTGCCAAGACGCGCGGCTTGCAGCTTCTCACCAGAATCCCGCCGGTCAGGAAGGGCGACCGAATCCAGCTTCGCACGAACGGAGCCACGCCGCCCGATCTGCGCGGGAAGGTGGTCACGGTGCGGAGCCTGACGTGCGCGATTGTGGATCGGGAAAAAGTAGCCTGGCGGATTGTGCTGGAAGACGGCCGGTGCGTGCGTTGGGGGTGGGTGGAGCGGTTGGTGGACGACGGGCGGGCGGGGGAGAAGAGATGAGCAGCGGCGATGGTTGACAGGGCGTGTAAACAGTGCGGAGGGCCTTTAAAAGCTACCCAGAGAGCTTGTTGCTCTCACGCGTGTCGCGATGCCTACCTTGGAACGATCCGGCGCACTGATGGATGTTTGTTGAATGATGTGAGCCCTGCTCGTCTCCACGAATTGTATTGGGGACTCGACTCAGGGTATCCGTCGCTAAAGAAACTCGCCGAGCAACTTCGTTGCGGCGACAACACACTGGCAGCGAAATTCCGGAAACTTGGTATTGCTGTTCGATCAGTATCCGAACAACTCAAGATCGAGGTGCAGCAAGGACGGCGCGGTGTTCCCGACATGACTGGAACGAAGCATGACCGAATGTCGAAAGGTTATCGCCCGCCGTGGTTGACTCTTAGCGGCGAACTGGAAAAACAGCGGCTTACTAATTCCGCGCTCACACGGCGACGGCGAGTGGTTGTGCCATGTGGTTGGTGCGGTGCCCCCGTAGAACGGACCCCCGCCAAACTTCAGGCAGCTCGTGACGTGCACTGCAATTACGATTGCAGCCAACGACATCGCGTTCACATCCGGTGGCATGGACTTGAGGGTCTACGTCCACGAATACTTGCCCGACTCCAAGAGGAAGCCGCAGGCATCATCACAGAAGAGCGCCTGAACCGCATCGGTAAAGAGATCGGAGCACGACCTAGCGAAATCGATGAGGTGCTGTTCGGGCAGGCTGTAGGTGACCCCCCGTGACCACCTCCTCCGTCCCCACCTTCGCCCGCGCCCTCGGCCTCCGGGTCCGGCAGGAACGCGAGGCGCATGGGTGGACGCAGAAGCAGCTTGCGGAGCTGGCGTGCCTCGCGCCCCGCACCGTGCGGGCGATAGAAAACGGGGAGTATGGGCCGTCCGCTTTTACGCTGGTGGCAATCTGTGGGGCGCTCGGATGCACCGTGGATGAGGTGACGGCCAGTATTTTGCCCCTCAAAAGGCAAGGACAATTGCAACGAAACAGTGTAGAAACTATCTAGAGACCTTGGAGGGTGCGCCCGAGTGTCCGAGCCGACGACCGCCGAGTTCCATCACTACGCAGCCGAAGCGCGGCTGACGCCCGAGCAACTCCGCGCCGCCGAACTGTGGATCGCCGGCAACTCGTATGATCGGATCGGCGCCCTGCTGGGGCGAAACCGCCGGGAGGTCTACTGGCTTTTGCGGGGCGCGACGGAGGCCCTGGCGAAGGTAGCGCCGGACTTCTGGAAACCGGGCCGGGACTTCCCCCGTCATCTGGTGCGGGCCGTGGCGAACAAAGCGGACCACCGGGACGGGAACCTGACCGGGGTAGCGCCAGCATACGACGTGCGAGACAAGTTGCCCAAGGCCGAGGTGTTCACGGCCGACCGAGAAGAGATCCGCCAGTCGAAGGAATGGTGCCTGCGGCATTGGGCACGGGAACTGGTGGGCGCGACAGGTTAACCGAGCAAGCGGGGCGCTTCGCCGACGCGCCGAGAGGCGGCAATATCGGCTGAGCTTGCAACCGGTCCTGCGGTTTTGGGGCCGGCCTTCACCTTTGCTATAGTTGGCAGTGAATGACCTTCCGCGAAGCGATAACCGAAGGCGCGAGAGACGCCTGGCGCACGATGAAGCGGGGCCTGATCGGTGCGGTCATCGGGTCGGCGGTCATCGTCTCCGGCGAGGTCGCTCTGGGCCATTCGCCCCCACACGAGCTTTTCGGGTGTGCGTGGGAGCGATGGTCATTTGGCGTAATCATCACCCTGCAGGTCGCAGCGATGCTGTGGCTGTCTTGGCGCAACGGCGAGTTTGAGTAGGCTTGATGAGCGAGCCACAGGGCAACTTGCAATACGGCTCCGGCCTCTTCCGAACGCTCACAGTAATCTGCGGGTGGGACGAGGACGAGGCGCGGTCTGGTGTGGCTCGATGGTTACAATGTCCGGCTGCTTTTCGGCCACCGTTTCAGTTCGTTGACCCGCGCGAAGAACAGCCGTCAAGCCGGAAACCGGCAGTTAGCCTAAGCCCGGAACAAATGGCGGTTGTCCGAGCGCGGTATGCTCACGGCGAGAGTCAAACAGCCTTGGCGCGCGAGTTCGGAGTGAGCCAGCCGTATGTGTCGCCGCTCAATCACGCGGCGGGGGAGAGCACGGGGGCGGGCTGGCAGAGTTGCGTAAACCGCCGGAGCCGTGTTACAGTGGGGGCGAGTCTCGCACCCCGAGCCGTACTCGGCTCCTACACGGCCTCACCTTCACGGGTGGGGCCGTCTCCGTTTCTGTTGATCGAGAGAGGACCGGAACGAAGGACTAGCAACCCTCCGCCCCGGCCCTCCAGCATCCCGACCCCGACGAGCGGCTAACTCGCCGGGGCCAGCCGAACCAACGAACCGAAGCCCGCTGATCCGGGTCCCAGACGAGTGACCGCCTGGAACGCTATGACTCCTACCGTAACCGCGCCTCTGTTTCAAGGGCGCGAGTTATCTAACGCCCGGTGCGGCAAGAGGTTGCGTTCCGATGCCCTGGACGGCTGCTGCTTTCTCGTGGGGGAGCCTGATAACCGGGCTGGTCTTCTTCGCGATGTTCCTGCGCGGCGTCTGGTTCCTGCGGCGGCGACCGGAGTTCGTCTTTGCACGGCGCGAAGCCTACTTCACGGCGTTCTGGTTCATCGTCTCCCTGACCGTGTTTCTCTCCCTGGCGCACACCCGAACGGACCCGAGCCCCGAACTGGCCGTAGGCCGCTGCGTGGCGGCCTTCTCGTCCGTGCTCCTGGCGGTCGGGCTGTGGTTGGAAGAACGGCGGCTGCTGGAGTGGCCGACCCCGCGGGAGATAGCAAAGCGGCTCGACACTCAGGCGGACATCGAGGCGCTGCGACAGACCATCGAACGGTTTGGAGTGCGGCCTGATGACCGAAAGCGAGAAGTCCGCCGGTGAGATTGGCGCCCGCGTCCTGGACATCGTTACCAAGCTGGAGGAACGGCTCTCCCGGTTAGAAGGCAGCCAGCGCCGCACCCCCGTTCTGGACATCGGGAAGGACACGCCGATCCGAACCACGGTTACCGTGCTGATCGCAGCGTTCCTGATGGGGGCGGGGTTCGCTACCGGGGCGGAGAGCTCGCGGGAACGGACGAAGCAGGAGATCCGGCAGGAGTGGGATGCGGCGCTCCGGCAGTATCCGAACCGGGCCGACGTGCTGGAGTTGTTTCGTATCCGAATGGACGAGTTCGAAGTGCGGCTCTTGCGGCGGATCGATGAGCGGTTGAAACGATGAACAACCCTGGAGGTGTGTCATTCCCGAATTTGGAGAAATCCTGGACAGCGCCCTATCGGCAGTGACGGCGAGCACCGACCGTCAGGAGAACAAGCGGCTGAAGCAGCACGTCAAGGCCGTGGAGCGGCTGGCGGGCTCCGCGCCCGGCACGGACGAACTGGTGACCCTGCTGGACGAGGGCTACCTCCCGCACTACGACCACGCGGCGCGGGCGACCGTCTCCGCCTCCCTGGCGATGAGCACGACCCGCACGCGGAAGACGGAGGCGGGCGGGTCCGTCACGGTCGGCCCGCTGGTCCTGCGCGGGGAGCTGTCTAACGCGTTCGGCCAAGAGACGGCGACGAACGTGCAGGTGAGTATCGAGTTGGAAAGGCGGCTGGTCGCGCAGTCGTATGCGGAGCTGCTGGCGGCGTTCGGGCCGAGTGGGTAGAACGATGGAACCCCTGCTCTGGATTGGTGGTTACCTCATCGCTGGCGGGCTGGCGTTCCGGTTCGTCTACCTGCGGTCCGTGCGGCCCGACGATTATGGTGAGGCTCTGCTTCTCGTAGTGCTCTGGCCGCTGTGGATGATGGTGATGCCTCTCGCCCTGCTTTCCCGGCCGTTTCCCAAGCCGCTCCGCGAACGCTACGCCGACGAATACCGAGAACTTGAGGAGACTCGATGAACCCCTACACCGGACAAATCACGAACGATCCCGCTCTGATCAAGCAGTGGCGCGATGCTGGTATCCCGGTGGTTGACCTGCCCGACTACGACGCATCCGGCGAGGTCTACACCACGCCTCCGGTAGCACCGCATAGCGAACTGCTGGAGGCGTTGGGGGGCAAGATTGTGGATCTCAAGGCCCAGTTCGCGGAGGAGCAGAGGGCGGCGTCAGACGCCTTCTGTGAGCGGGTTCGCGAGAGCGAGGCGCGGCGGCAGAACAACGTCCGCCTGAACCAACTCTGCGGACGGCGTTAGATGCCTGCTCCGAGTGGAGACAAGCTCCCCTTAGTCGAATACGTGGCTTCGATCATGGAGCAAATGGCTGAGGCGGCGGCGCGGCTGGAGACCCGGTTCCCGCACTGGAAGGTCGTGTCGTGTGACTTCACGGCGCGCGCGTGTTTGAAGCCGCTAGGCGGGGTGGTGTGGGCGGATATCGATGAGCCGAAGAACCTGCCGATGAGCGACATTCCAATCAAGATGACGCGGGTGCCGGGGGCGGATGAGTGAAGGTCCTGCCCGGTGCGGCGGTATCGTGCCGACGCCAAGTGGTTACTTCCAAGAAAACAGCAGCCGGGAACCTACAAAAGGAGAACGCGATGGACGAACAGCATGCACGCAAGTGCGCGGGCGGTGCCGGATTCTGGACGCGACTGTGGCGGGCTCCGCGCTACTTCCGCAACTACCTGCGGGTCTATCGCGCCGACCGTGCTCGACCTTCAGCAGGGCGGCGTGCGGCTTGGGTGCGGACGAAGAAATACGTGCTTACCGGGCGCTGCTGATGCCCACCCAAGGCCCCGCCCCCGGCGACCAGACCTTATCGCTGCGCGAGTTCCGCGAGGCAGCGCATGCGCAAGGCGCGGAACTGCCGTCAGGTTTACAGGCCTGGTACGAAGCCGAGAACATCACGTATGTCTGCGTGCAGGATGGGCGTGTGAGTTACTTCACGGCTGATGCGAAAGAACGCTGGCCGGTTGAGATTGATGGGCGCTACGTCAGCCTTCCTGTAGGGAGCCGTCGTGACTTTGGCCCCGCCCCCGGCGACCCGCTCCCCACCGGCATCCCGCAGCCCGAGCCGCCGAAGCCGAGCAAGCTGCCCCGGTGGCTGCAGCGGTTGTTGCGGAGCGAGGTGCAGCCCACGGTGATTACGGATAAGGGTGGGACGAGTAGGCCGGGGATCCGGTGGGGCAAGCGGTTCTGATGAAGATCTCAATCTTTTGCACGCGGGGTGAACTGGACCTGATCGCCTCCCTGGCCCCGCCCCTCGCGCCGGCCGTGCCCCTGCTCAAGCCGCTGAACGCGCTCAAGAGCACGGGCGAGGCGGAACTGGTAAACCCGGACGGGATCGCGTCGAGGGTGACGTGGGAGGTGGAGGTCGGGGCGGAGCCGTGAAAGAGCAAGAGACAATCCGGCTGCTCCGTCACGCGCTGGCCTGCGTGTGGACGGAACTAGAGAAGGACGCTCCTGATTGCGAGGGGGCGCAGCGAGTGGCAGGCGAAGCGCTTGAGCGGTCCGCGGAATGGGCAGAGCCTCGGCAGTTGAATGCCCGAATGCACGATGTGGGCATTGAGGGCTGGCCGCCGTGCTCTTCACCCTAGAGGCGACGGGGGCCGAACAGGATTGGCTCCTCGCTTGGCTCCCCGACCTCGGCATCAAGCAGGTCCGGTTAGATCCCGGCGGCGGTGCGAGAGCCCTGGTCCTGGGCGGGAAGGCCGAAGCTGAACTCGACATCGAAGTGCAGGGCGGGTCGCTCGTGGTCACGTTCGCGGCGGCCCGGCAGAAGATCATCGGCAGCGTGAAGGTGCCGCCCGCGCTGTGGTGGCCGGGCATACGGGCGAAGATCCAGGCGGCCCCGCCCCTCCCCGGCGTGACGCTGCGCGTGCAGGACGAGGGGCGGCGGTTGTGGGTCACGGTGGCGGGGTGGGAAGTGGTGCGGGTGCTGATTTTGGGTGAGCGGATCTCAATCGAGGTGGAGCCGGTATGAGCCCTGGCGAACGTTACTTCGTCCTAAAGCTGGTCAAGCACGCGGCTCGTGGTGAAATGGACGCCTTCCGTAACTACGGGCTGCTGTGGGCTGATCGGCTGCATCAGGACGGCGACCTGGGCTTGGAACTGCGCCTGCGGGCGGCATTAGACGGGGAGAGTGTGGGAGACCCGATCGTGCTAATGGTGAGCACGGGGGACTTGGAACTAGAGGCCGCCTGATGATCCCCCCCGACCGCACCCCCCCCACGCCCGAACCGGAGCCCCAGCCGCCTTCCACCGTCACCACGCCCACGGCCACCTCCCCGAGCCTCTACATCACGTTCGCCGGGGAAGCGGTCATCATCTGGGGGGTACTGGAGGCGGCCGGCGCGTTCGCTAACTTGCCGCCGCAACTGGAGCCGTGGGTGCTGGGTATCGGAGCCGTGCTCAAGATTGTGGGCGAGGTGCTGAAACGGAGAGGGACGGTCCACGCGATCCAGAGTGTGGAGCAGGGCACGCGGCTGACGGGCGCAGTAGCGAGTGCGGCGTTGGAGACGAGTCAGACGGCGGTGAGTATTGCGACGGAGGAAAAGGCGTGAGCGTCGAAGCCGCTGAGCGAACCGAGGAACTACTGACAGGGCGCGAGATGGACGCGCGGATTGCCGCCCTGATAGGTGATACGCAGGACGAGGAAGGCTGGTGGGTGTCGCGGGACGGGTCACGGATCAGCGTGGATGACGGCGGGCCTCGGCACTACAGCACGGAGATTGCCGAAGCGTGGAAGGTAGTGGAAAAGCTCATACGTGAGGGGCAGGGCGACTTCCACATTGAGCACGTGGGGTCAACGGACGGCCAGCACCACGATTGGTGTGCCGGCCGTTTCTGCTTTGACCCGGCAGAGAAGTGGGGGTATGCCGACACGGCTCCCCTCGCGATCTGTCGCGCCGCTCTGAAAGCCTGCGAGGCCATCCGATGACCGACCACGCCCTCGCCCGCATCGCCAACGAGGCCCGCCGCTTCCTGCATACCTGCCAGCGCGGCGACACGCAGGCCGAAGTCGAGGCGGCGGTCCAAAGATTGCGGGATGCGATCAAGGACGCGGAGCCGCGGGAGACGGAAGGGTGCGTCGGATGAGCCGCACTAGCCAGTCGGCTTGACCGGCCGCCCGCGCGGGTTGCGCGTGAACTGATCCGCATCTTCGGCGCGCACGTAGTAGACCGGCCCTCGCGCTTCCTGCACGCATTCGGCGGGGAGGCGCTGTTCGCGGATGTAGCGGCGGACGAGGCTCGGGTCGATCCCGAGCCGGGCGGCGGTCTCGGTTACGGTGAGGCGTCCGTTTTTCCAGCGCTCATACTCCGAGCGAGCGAATGCGCCCGGGGTAACCCGTTCGATAGAGCGATAAAGCGGTCGGTCCTTCCATGCTGTCGGGCCGTTGGGAATCATGGTCGAGGCGTGTGCGATGCCAGCGGCCCGCGCCTCGGCCAATGTTTCCGGGGGCGCGTTAGTCAGCAGGTAGTCCTGCAAATCGCCTTCTCGATCCCTCGCGGAATAAGCTCCGGCCCAATAACCACGCTGGGTCAGGTAGCAGAAGGCGGTATTAGTCGCGGGCTTGGGTATCCACGCCTTGTGAAAGGTTTCGTTCATTTGGCTTACCTGCGCATCCACTTCTGGGCTTCGGTCCACTGCGCCGGATCATTGACTACTTCTACTGCCTCGATTTCGGCAGCGTGGGTATCGTAGACGGAGAGAAGGCGCTCTCGGGCCAGGTCAATCGCCTTGTAGAAGGGGACGCCGGGGTAATCCAGGGCCGCTCCAAGGATGGCCTTGTCGGGGACCCGGTAACGCTTGCGCTCCGGGCGAACTAGCGTGACGGCGGAGGCCTCTTTAAGCAGCGTGAGCACGTCAGCGTCCGATGCGGTGCGAATGTTCAATCCAGCGTCCATCGTCTCGTCCTTTCGTCGTCGTTCCTGCCTACACCACTATTATCCCTAACGCGGGACAAATAGTCAAGCGATCTGGAAAATAAATGTCCTGCGATTTTAGGGAAGGTCCTGTCTCGTGAGCCGGACAGGAATCACCGGCCCCGGCGACGTGGGGTGCCTGTGGTTGATTGTGGTTACGGCGCTGCTGGCGGGGGTGGGGGCCTGGATCGGGGGAAGGTGAGGGGGCGCCCGCTCCCTTCACCCGGAGCGGGCGGGGAGAGGACGGAAAGTTAGCGTTTGGTTTCGCCGGCAGGCGGACGGCACGCGACTAGTCGAGCGGCGTAATAAGCCCGCTGTACAAGCAGGGAGTCGTATTTCACGAGGGTCCGCCCGTCATATCCGTTGGGATCGTCCAGCATCACGGCATCGGGGTAAGCGCAGGTAACTCGGTAGTTGTGTCCGTCTAGGGTGATGAGGTCTCCCCCTCTGGCGTCGTAGTTCACGTATCCGCCTTCGGTTCTGGTCGCGGTCTTCATTTCCTCTTCTCCTCATTGCCCCCGGGCTGGGGGGCGGTAGAGCGGCGGTCAAGATACTCGGTCAGCGCGGCGCGGATCACCTCGGACTGACCGAGCTGGGTGCGTTCACAGTAGGCCCGGAGGTTTTGATCCAGCACCTCCGGGCATTCGAATTGGATGCGGTTACGCGGCTTCATGCCCTTTCTCTCTGGAAGGCTGCGCGAACCCAAGAGCGAGCACAGCGGACTTTGCCCTTTAGGGCGTAGTGGGCGGCGATCTTCAGCACGCCGATGTAGGGGAAGTAGCGCTTAAGCATTGGGGTCTCCTTCGATAGAGATGAGCAGGTTGCAGTTGCGGCAGTAGAAGGGCTCAACGGCCGCCTCAGTGAATTGGGAGCGCCGCCCGCAGGCGTCACAGGCATAGGCGTGCTCCTCGACCTCTGTCACGCCCGCCACGTAACTGAAGGTGCCGATGCCCTGAATCCAGCGGTCGGCGCGGATGTTCTTGATGGCCTTGGTGATACCGAGATACATGACGTTGGTCCCTTCTGTCCGTCCACTGTCCTACACCCCTAGTATCGGCGATTGTAGTGACAGTGTCAACCATTGGGCCGTTGCGCTTTTGTTGAGACTGCTATGCACCTCCTCCACGACCACGCGGCCCGGCAAAACATACAGGACGAAGCGCACGCCCCAGGCCGCGTCGTGGGCGATGAGCCGATCCACGCTTGGTTCGAACTCACTTACGCCCAATACCTGACCATCCCGCGCAGCATCCTGGAGGCGATGCCTCAGGAGTGGCAGGCCCGGTTCGTGCGCTGCCTGGAGGAGTTGGATGAGGCGTTCGATTGGCGCCCGTCCGAGGGCCGTTACTGGGTGCAGTTGAAGGACGCTGACGGGCGGTATGTGGAGGACCCGCTGCGGGAGTATCGGCATCCGAACCGGGCTTACATCGCGGGGTTGGTGCGGCCGTTGCCGGACGTGGCTTTGGGTGCGGAGGTGGGGGGAGACGATGGCGCGGCGTGAGTGGTCGGATAGTGAGAAGGCCACGGCGCTCGCGGCCCTGGATGCGAATGGGGGGAACGTCTCCCATACTGCCCGGCAGCTTGGTATCCCCCGGATGACCCTCGCGGATTGGGCCGCTGGCCGGGTGACGGACGATGTGACGGAACTCCGTCAAGAGAAAAAAGAGAGCTTGGCAGACGCCTTCGAAGCGCTGGCCCGCAAGCTCGTGGCGGGGGTTGGAGTGTGGGTCGACCAACGGTTAGAGGAAGGCTGCAACCCGGCGACGGTGGGGACCACGCTCGGTATCGTAGTGGACAAGATGCAGCTTCTCCGCGGTGACCCCACCCATATCGCCGGGCAGGCTGGTATGCCGCCGCGCCGCCTGGACGGCATCATTGAGCAACTTGGGGGAGATCGGCGGGAAGAAGAATGCACCCCGCAACCTACGCCTTGAACGAGGAAACACTCCTCGACCTTGCGATCCGGGCAAAGTCACTCCCGTTTGAGCAGCAGGAACGAATTGCGGTAGAGCTGGAGGCGCTGATCCCGCTGGCCAAGTTCGGCCCACGTTGGCTGCGAGGGACAGCGCCGAAGACCTGGCGCTGGGAATGGGAATACCAGCAGCGCATCTATCAGGCGTTGGATCGGATCACCCGTGGCGAATGCCGGCGGATGATGCTGTTCGTCCCGCCCCGGCACACCAAGACGGAGACGGTCACGGTCCGCTACAGCGCGTGGCGGATAGAGCGTGAGCCGACTGAACGGGTCATCGTCGCCGCTTACAATCAGGACCAAGCGAACCTCTACGCACGGAAGATCCGCCGCATTGTGCAGGCGCGGGTGCCGCTGGCGAAGGACTCGAAGCGCGTAGACGAGTGGGAGACCGCGGAAGGCGGGGGGTTGATCGCCAGAGGCGTTGGCGCGGGCGTAACCGGCCGCGGCGGTAATCTCATCGTCATCGATGACCCGGTGAAGTCACGTGAGGAAGCCGACTCCGACGCCTACCGGGAACGGTGCTGGGACTGGTATACAAACGACCTGTGGACCCGCCAGGAGCCCGGCTGCGCGATTCTGCTGATCCTGACCCGCTGGCACGAAGACGACCTCGCCGGTCGGCTCCTGCAAGCGCAGAAGGACGGCGGGGAGTTCGCCGAGCAGTGGGAGGTGTTGAACTTCCCGGCACTCGCGGAAGAGAACGATCCGCTGGGCAGAGAGCCTGGCGAGGCGCTGTGTCCGGAGCGGTTCGATGAGCACGGCCTGCAGGTAGCGAAGACGGTCCTCGGGCGCAACTTTTACGCGCTCTACCAGGGGCGACCGCAGGCGGCGGAAGGCGCGATCTTCAAGCAGTCGTGGTTCCGCTACCACACGGAAGAGGGCGCGTTCTACGTCCTGCATCACCCGGATGGGAAGCAGGAGCGGGTAAGGAAGGCCGACTGCTGGCGGTTCGCTACCGGCGACTTCGCGGCGAGTGAGAAGACGAACGCGGACTGGACGGTGGTGCCCGTGTGGGCAGTCACTCCGCGCCGACAGCGGTTGCTGCTTGACGTGCTGCGGGAGCGCTGGGAAGGCCCAGAGGCGAAGGGCCTGGTACGGACCGCGTTCACCAAGCACAACCTTTCCTCGTTCGTGGTGGAACGGAACGGGCTCGCCCTGCCGATGGTGCAAGACCTGCTCCGCGAAGGCTACCCGGTCCGCGGCGTGGTCGTGCATCGCGATAAGGTAGCGAGAGCACAGGGCAGCGCCGCTTACTACGAGGCGGGCCTGGTCTATCACGCGCAGGGCGCGGCGTGGCTGGATGCGTGGGAAGCGGAGCACCTGACGTTTCCGAACGGCGCCCACGACGACCAGGTGGATACCGGCTCCCTCGCTGCTGAATCGATTAAGCCCGGTATGGAGATCATCAGCGAATTCTACGAACCGCTCCACGTCGCCCACGACCCGCTGGAGATCGACCCCGCCCTCCCGCTCCTCTGCGGCTGGTGCTTCGATCCCTACCCGGCCTGGATCATCGGCCAGCTCGACGCGACAGGGGCCGGCCGCGAGGGGACGGGTCAATACCGGGTGCTGGCGTGTGCGGTAGGTGGGCCGGAAGAGGGCGCGTATACGTTCGCGGAACGTATCCTGCACCTGCTGCGGCGGCAGGGACTCGACCCGGCGGCGCTGGACCTGCGGCATTTCGCGCACCCGCGGCACTGCGGCGTCAAGGGGCATGCCGGGCGGAATATGGATGCGTGGATGCAGTTGGCGACCGGGGTGCCGGCCGTGGTCGGGTATGATGAGCGGCGGCGACCGGAGAAGAATGGTAGGGCGGCATTAGGGGTGCGGTTGATCCCTGGGGACCCGGACCGCCACACGCGGGACGAGGCGCTGCGCGGGCGGCTCAAGACGTTGGAGAGAGGGATACCCGCTTTGGCGGTGGACCCCGGCTGTCGGCCGTTGATCGCGGCGCTTACCGGCGGCTACTGCTGGAAGGTGCAGGTGAGCACGGGGCTGCCGACGGGCGAGGTGGACCCGAACCCGAGCAGTGCGCTGGTGGAGGCGCTCACCGTGAGTTTGGGCGGGTTGTATGCCGGGGCGCCGCGGCCGGATGAGGATGAGGGCTGGGGGCCGGTTGGGACGGCGAGTGGGGCCGGTAGACGAAGGGAACGGGTATGAGCGTCAAGCGGATAGCTACGTGCGATGGGTGCGGCGTGCGGAAGATCGAAAACGAGCCGAAGGAGCCGGAGCCGAACATCGAGCGGTTCACCTTCAAGCACGTGCAGGGCGCGCTGGGCGTGGTGCAGGTAGACCTGTGCCGCCCGTGCCTGGAGGCAGAGCAGGAGCGGCTGCAGCAGAGTATCGTAGGAAGGCGGCTGATCATTCACGCGCGCGCGGGAGTGTTCACTGCGCCTGTAGCGCCCAAACCTCAACCACAGCCAGACCCGCTGCCTTATCGTGGGGGTCCTTGGCCGGGCTTCCTCCCGCTCAAGAGCCAATGATCCAGCCCCTCGCCTCCCGCTACTACGTCCGCCTCCTGCCCCCACCCGCCGAGACCGCTTCCGGCATCGCGATCCCCGAGACGGCCCAGGAGCCGGTGTTCGATGCCGAGGTGCTGGGTGCGGGGCCGGGCAGCGTCTTGCCGAGCGGGGCAACCTACCCGATGCAGGCGCGGGTAGGTGATCGGGTGGTGTTCGAGCGGCGGGACTGGATGCCGTATGAGGATGGGGCGGGCTTCATCGCCGACTCCCGCCTCGTCGCCGTCATCCCTGGCCCGCGACACGCCCTGATGCGCCCGGCCAACGACTACGCGTTCGTGGAACCGGAGAATACCGGGTGGCTAGTGGAGAGCGAGGGCGGCGTGCTCGTGGCGGCCTACTCGCTGGCCGGTGCGGACGCGCGGAGACTGCGCCAGGGCGACGAGCTGTATGCGGAGTTGCAGACGCTGGAGCATACGGAGCGGTATCGGAACGCGTCCACGGAGTACGAGCAGCATCGGGTGGTGTGGGATTGGCTGGATGGGAAGACGCCCGGCGAGCAGAGCGCCGTGTATGAGGCGTGGGAGCGGAACGGGAAGCCGAGCCGCTGGCGGTCACGCGTGCTCTACGTCCGACCGCATCAGGCGAAGTCCGGCCGCGTGCTGGATGTGGGGCCGGGCCGCGTGAACCGGGCAGGCGAGTGGGAATACCTGTTTGGGGACCTGGGGCCGGGTGCGCGGGTCTGGTTTGAGGATGCGTACCAGGCGGTGTCGCTGACGGTGGATGGTCGGCGGTGCCTGGCTATCCGGGCAAGGTTCTTGGTGGCGGTCCAAGATGAGTGAATCTCTCTGTCCCCACTGCCAGACCACATCCACCGCCCTCCCCGACTGGCAGGCCGCGTCCCAGAAGCATCAGGATCGGATGGCGGCGGCGAACGGAGCGGGGTGCGGCTCCGTGCCGGCTGCGGTGCGGAACGAGTTGCGCGAGGCGACGGTGAAGCTGGAGCGGCGGCGGGCGTGTTCGGAGGGCCACAGCGAATGACGGCAACGCTCGGGAATACGGACTTCCACTACGCGCTCGGCGCGGACGGCCGTCTCTACGCGCGGTGGACGCAGGCGGAGGACGGGTCCTGCCACTACGGCGTGGTGACCGAGATGAATGGGGCGACGCCGATCATCGGGGGGCGGGACGTGGAGCCGAACGACTTGGCTCGGGCCTGGGTGCCGGAGGGCCTGGCGTTGGCGCGGCTCGGGCCTGCCTTTGCGTCGCTCAGCCAGTTGTGGAGGGCGAACCGATGAAGTCGAATGACGGCACGATGTATTTCCGCGTGATCGGCGAGATAGGCCGCTTCGCCAGCACGACGCTTAATATGGGCGTGCTGTGCTCGGACGGGAGCCACTGGGGCGAGGCGATGGCGTCTATCGAACGACACCGGGCGCATCAGCGACAGGAGAACCCGACGCAGGCCATTCGTGACGCGCAGACCGGCGAGACCCTCTGGGAGGCAGCGTGATGAAGGCGTGCGCGAAGTGTGGGAAGAAGCACAAGGCTGGCGCGTGCCCGATGGACAAGGGCGGGAAGAAGGCGCCGCCGATGAAGCCGAAGCCGAGGATGCAGGGGTATTAGGATGACGCGACGCGGACTGTTCGGGCTTACCGTGGGTGGGGTGTTGGCGGCGATGGGGGTGAAGGCCCGGCCGGCGTGCAGCGATACGCTCGCGTGCAAACTCGAAGAGGGTAAGTGGGGTCAGCCATTAGGAACAGCCATCGATCCCGAATGGACACTCGGCGAGGTGAGGATCATCACGGGCGAGTACCACGTCCGCTACACTCACTACAACCCCGGAGGTCAGGGATGAACCGGCGTAACTTGTTCGTGGCTGCGGCCGGCGCCGTATTGGCGTGGCTAGGGATACGAAAGGCGGCGAGCGACCCCGCCCGTATCCCCTCAACGCTGCCCGAACTGCAGGAGTGGTTTGGGATAGCCTTCCGCGACCTGGGCGATTCCGATACACGCACGGTGGACGTTCTACGGCGAGATGGTGTGCTCAAGACGAACCTGATTCATCAGGAGTACGTGCTGGCCGCCCCGTCGCGCGGATTCGAGGCGGAACTCGCTCGCGCGATGTACGTTCGCTTCCTACCCTTTGCCTATAAGGGCTACGGCATCATGTGGCGAAAGCGGTGGCACTGGTCCGAGTTCTGGCCTCCCCCTGGTGAGCCTGGTGCGGTGATCCGGGCTCGGTTTGCGTCCGCCGACTTCTACGTGCCAGGGCGACAGGAGTTTGGGCCACATCCAGCGCTGGGCGAGGTCCACGATGCCTAGCCCCGCCCTCCCCGCGACCCCCCGCAAATGCCCCTTCCCCGGCTGTGAGGCGGAATTCGACGGCCTGGCGGAGTTCGCGCGCCACACGGACGGGCACGCGCTCCAGATGTGGAAGCGGAACCAGGAGCTAGAGCACGTGGTAGCGCAGGTGCAGGCGCAGAGCACGGGCGGGATCGGGCCTGGACGCTACTTCACGGCAAACGGGCAGCTCGCGTGCGTGGCGTTTCGGTGTGAACCGCGGGCGGGCGCGCCTTACTGGTCCGGGATGCTGGAGCAGGGCGGCCCGTGCGCGTGGGATGACGAGGGGAAGGACCTGCGTGGCGGTGGGTATGAGGAGTGGGATTTGAGGGAGCGGGTTGATGCCTAAGGCACTGGAGAAGAAGTTGAAGGCCACCGCCCGAAAGCGCGGGTATTCCGAAGAGCGGAGCGATGCCTTCGTGTACGGGAGCATGAGAAAGACCGGGTGGGTCCCTAGTACTCAGAAGGGCTCGAAGCCAAAGCCGAAGACTCGGAAAACCTCCCGTTGAGGGTCAGTATCCGTTCTCGGAGCACGTCCCGCCGCTGCAACAGTTCGCTATCCACACGCCAGTACTTAGGCCTGCCTTTGTTCGGAGTTCGTGTTTCGGCGAGTTCTAGGACGAGTTGCGCTTGTTCGCGTTTGATGATCAGGTAAGGCAGAATAGCCCGAATAAGGGCTAGCATTCGGTTGTTGGTCCATCGAAGCCTAAAGATCGGCTTCCCGATGGTCCGCTGTGGGTTTTGCCGTATAGATGGAAAGAGTGAGTCGAGAGCATCTAGCGCGGCCTTCGACGTGTTGGTAAAGACAACATAACCTTCATGGCACGGTGACCGCCCGCACCGGCTCCTGCGGAGCCCGATACCAATGTTGCCTTCGGCGTCAATCATTGCTGCTACGTAAGCGAGTTGGGCTTCTCTCGGCCAGGTTTGAATGTCCATAGTCCAATTCTATCCCAAAGTGCCGTAGAGAAACCTAATACGGAACAATGCAATCTCTACAGGCCCCGAGCGCGGTGCTCGGGGCCTGTCTCTTTACTCCTGATGACACCCTACCCGCCCACCGAACCCGAACCGGAACAGGAACCGGGCCTGGGCGCGCCCCCCGAGTACGCCGAGCCGACCGTCGATTACAACGTCGGGCTCAGCGCGGACGAGCTGCAGGCGCTCGGACAGCGCGTGAAGCGGGAGATCGAGGCGTACGAGCAGGCCGTATCCGACCGCCGCTCACTCTGCCAGCAGTGGCGGGATGACTGCGAGTTGGTGGAGGCGGATGTCAACCAGCCGTGGGACAACGCGGCGGCCGTGCGCGTCCCGTTCACGGCGATGGCGGTGGATTACCACGTCGGGCGCTTGAACGAGCAGGTGACGGCCCCGAACCCACCTTTCGCGGTCAATGCCGGCGAGGCCGAAGCACAGGAGTATGTGCCGGTCATCGAGGACGTGCTGCCCGCGAAGCTGGAGGAGTGCGGGTGGAAAGCGCCGGCCAGAGGTAACCATGCGGAACTGGTGGCTACCGGGAACACGCTGCTGTGCGCGACCTGGGAGCGTGAGACGCGCCGCGTGCCCCGTCACGTCCGCAACCTCGATACGGACGTGTTTGAGGCGGTCGTTGAGGCGAACGTCAACCCGGTAGACGCCTTCCAATACGCGAGCGATCCGGGCTGGAGCCTGGTGTTCGAGGAGGAGGTGGTGCGGGACGGCCCGGTCCTTTCCGTCGTCCCCTTCGAACGCGTCTTTATGCTCCCGCCGAATGCGCATTCGGCGGAAGACTGCTGGGCGTTTGGGGAAGAGACGCTCATTCGCGGCTTGGACCTGAAGCTGGGGGCGAAGAAGGGGACCTATCTCGAAGAGCCGGTCCGGGAGTTGTTGGAGCGGGGCGCGGCGACGAACACGCAGTCGGAGTTGGAGGCTACTCGCGACTACCATTCGGGGGTAGACACGGCGGGGTACGAGCCGGTGGACCCGAAATACCGGGACTTCCGGTGCGCGGAGCTCGCGTGGTGGGACGACCTGAACGAGGACGGGGAGTGTGAGTGGTATTGGCTGACCGTGGAGTTGGAGACGGGGAAGGTGCTCCGGTGCCAGTATTCGCCGTACGAGCACGGGCAGGCGTGGTACACCCCGTTTACCTACTATCCGCGCGAAGGCTACCTGTTCGGTGCGGGCCTGCCGGAACGGATCGCGGGCCTGCAGGACGCGGGGACGGCGATCTACTGCGACCTGCTGAATATGCAGGACCAGGCGACGGGCGATGCCAATAACTTCGCCTACGATCTGCGGTCCGGACTTGACCCGTCGCGTGTGACGCGCGGGCCGGGCGTGCCCCTGTTCGTGCCCGGCAACGTGGACGGGCTGCTCCCTATCCCCGTGACGCCGCCCGGCCCCGCGATGGCGCAGGGGATGGCGCTGCTCCAGTTGACGAAGGACTGGATCGAGTTGTTGACCGGCGCGTCGAACGTCAGTCTCGGCAAGGAGACGGACACGGACAAGACGCTGGGCGAGGTGCGGTTGGCGGCGGGGAACGCGAACCGGGCGACGGAAGACAACGCGGCGGGCGTGCTGCTGGCGTGGGCGAAGGTTTGGGATCAGGTCCGCTGGCTCATCTCGCAGTATGGGGAAGGCGGCCAGGTCAAGTACCGGGCGGTAGCGAAGCCGGGCACACAGGCGCGGGTGTGGCTGACCGATCCGATGAACCCGGGGCTGCCCGTCTCCCAGCCGATCCCTGAAGGCCAGGAGTACGCGTTTGGGAACGTGCCGGCCGAGGTGCTCCGGGCGAAGGTGGACCTGGAGCCGACCGGGCTCTCTTCTTTGCCTGACCCGGCCGCCCGGCTGCAACGTGACATGCTCGTATTCAACCTGACCGGGCAGGTGCTCGGCAGCATCATGGCCCCCGGTGCGGACGCGCTCCTGGAGGTGTATCGCCAGACCCTGCAGGACGCCCGCTTCCCCGGCGCCGACCGCATCTATCAGCAGGTGCAGCAGGCGCGCGTGCAGGCGATGACGGCGACGGTGATGGCGGGGATCGTGGGCGGGGCGCAGCAGGGTGCCGAGCAGGCGGAGATGGAGCGGCAGGGTGCCGAGCAGGGGGCGAGAGAGCAGGAAGCGCACGGGTTGGCGATGGAGCAGGGGCGGCAGGGCTTGGTGCAGGGTGATATGGCGATGAGCCAGCCGCCGGCCAAGAACGGGAAGGCGAAGAAGTGACCGCCCGCGAAGCCCTCCAGGAACTCGTAGACGACCCCGGCGGCGCGTATCCGCACCTCCGCCGCGCCCTGGTCCGCAAGCAGGCGGAAGTGGCGCAGGCGCTGGTGCAGACGACCCCGGACCCCGCCACGGCTTACGCGAAGCTGCACGCCGCACACACGCTCTGGCTGGAGTATGAGCGGCTGAAAGACCCGAAGCTGTTCGTGGAGCACTTCGCGGAGAAACCGACTTCGGGCGGATAGCCCGAGGACCACAACTGCATAGCGGTAGCGAGGAGTGAGCCTCCCGGGCGCGATGCCGGGAGGCCTTTTTATGCCCCGCGCCCTTAGTCGGAAGACCTCGGCGCGGCGGCGGAGACCTTGATGGAACGCGAAGACGAACTGCCGGAGCCGGAAGGCGACGAGCAGGAAGAAGAAGAGACTACCGACCCCCTGGCGGAATTGCCGGAGGACCCGGAAGAGCGGAAGGCGGCCCTCGCCACCTACCTCGAAGCGGAGCGGGAGCGTATCCGCGCCGAGGAGAAGCAGGCGCAGGAGCAGGTTTTCCAGGGCCACAAGGCGGCGTACGAGGCGGCGGAAAAGCGGCGGCTGCGCGACCGGTTCGGGATCGAAGTTGGGGACAACGACGATCTGACCGTGGCGGACCCGCAGCGGGCGTTGAGCTTGCTGCAAGGTGCGCCGAAGCAGGCCGAACAGCCGGACCCGCAGCCGGACCCGGTGTATCAGCCGGCCGAGTTCGCGGCCTGGAACCAGCGTCAGATAACGAAGGCGGCGGGTGAGCTCCTGGCGCCGGTGATGGCGCGGTTGGACGCGCTCCAGACGGCGGCGCTGCAGCCGCAGGTGACGGCGGCGGAAGGGCAGGCCCGCGAATCCCTGGAAAGGGTGGGGCTCGGCCACTATGCGGAGCATCCCGAGTTCGGGCGCGAGTTCCGCGCGGCGCTCAACCAGTTCCCGCTGGAAGCGCGGCACGATCCGCGGGCGATCACGATGGCGGCGCGCTCGGTGACGGCGCTCCTCGAAGACGACCGCCTGCCGCAGCCGAAAGCGCGGGAGGAGGAGCCGGTACGGGATGAGCGCACGGGGCGCTTCGCGACGGTGCAGGACGTGTCTCGGGCGGGGCTCGGGCAGGCGACGCGCAGCCGCGGGGGCGGGCGACCGTCCAGCGAGCGGTATTCGCCGGAGTTCCGGGCGGAAGCCGAGAGCGCAGACATGACGCCGGAAGAGTACGAGGCTTACGGCAACGCGGACGCGGACCCGTACAAGTACGCGGACGCCAAGTTCGCCAAGCAGGGTCGGAGGTAGATAGATGCGACGGAAAGCGGATCAGGAAGAAGAGCAGGCGCCGGTAGGTTCGGACCTGCAAGCGGCAGCGGTAGACCTGGTGGAGCGGCTCGAATCCGGGCAGCTCACACAGGGCGCGGACGCGGACTATACCCGGAAGCTGGAGGAGACGCGGAAGCGGGCTTCCGAAGCGACGACCCGGAAGGCGAAGGAACTGGCGGCAGGCGCGGAAGCGCGGCGGCTGGAGTTCCTGAAGGCACGCGAGGAGGGACGGCCCCTCCCGGCGGTGTCCGCGGCCTCGATCTCCGTGATGGAGGACCCGACCGTGCCGCTGGACCGCAGTGGGCAGCCGCTGGACCCCAGCTTCGTCTACAAGTGGGGCCGGATGTGCGACGCGGCGGAGCGGGACGATAAGGGCGCGCACCTGGCGGGCCTGATCCGCGAAGGGTACGAGGTGGTGAAGGATCCCGGTGACGGGCAGCCGATCACCCACATGCGCCACACGCTGCTGCGGGCGACCCCGGAAGCGGACGCCGAGCGCCGGGCGAAGCACATGCAGAACCTCGTCAGTGCCGGCAAGCGGGAAGTGCGGGCGTACGAGGACAGCATCGAAGGCACGAACCGCGCGCTGGGCGCGGAGGCCATGCAGCCGTATGACGGGGGGACCCGTCGCACCAAGGTTTCGCTCGCGGAAGCGGCGGCCGGGCTCACCGAGTAAGACGACCGGGAACGCGTCGTTCAAAGCAAGTTTCACGCACTCAGGCTGCCTGTAAGGGGCGGCCTCTTTCGTTTTTGAGGGAGAGAAGCGATGGCGACCATTTCGATTGGTCATGCGATCTACCTCGGCAACCCGGACGGCCAGACGCTGTACGAGGGGGGTGCCGAGCGGACGGGCATCAAGGAGACGGCCTCTCAGACCTACGGGCAGGGCGCGCCGCTCTACAAGGACTCCAGCGGCACGATTGCGATTGCTACGGCGTCCTCGAACGTCGTGGCGCTCTGCACGGGGTTCGCGATGGAGGCGGCGTCCGGGACGACCGGGCAGTCCGTGTACTACCGGCGGCTGCGGCCGGGCGACAAGTACGTGGTGAACGTGGCGGGGACTTCCACCACGACCACGAACGCCAATATGGTGGGCGACCTGACGAACTTCGACATCAGCTCGGGTAAGTTGGTCGCCAACCCGGACGGCACGGACGACACCAAGCTCGCGGCGATCATCGTGGCGCTCTACGTGCCGACGACGTTCGGCTACAACGAGGCGGCGGACGCGGCCGGGGACACGAACGGTCGGATCGTCGTGCAGTTCATCGACAACAAGGCCATCCAGCGGTAAGCGCCGCGGCCCTGCAACGTTTCACGCAATCCCCTGCGGCCTACGGGTCGGCGGGGGTTTTTCATTGAGGGAGAGAAGCGATGGCTCTGCTAGGTGGAACCGTCACGCGTTCGCATTTTGCAAACGCGCTGGAAGCGAACCTGCGGAAAGGGTACGTAGAGGAGTACAAGATCCTCTCCGCGCGTGCCCTCTATCCGCGCATCTACAACTTGCTGGACTCGGACGGCAAGATCGAGCGCTTCACGGTCAACGCGGGGTTGGGGACCTTCCCGACCAAGCCGGAGAACGATGCGTTCGACTACGACGCGCCGCAAGAGGCGTGGACCCAGAACCTGACCAACGTCGAGTACGCGCTCGGGGTCAGTGTGTCCATGACCGCGATGGAAGACGACATGCACGGGCTCATCAAGAAGAGCCTGCGGCAGAACGGCGGCGCCTTGATGAAGGTGGCGATGTACACGAAGGAGCGGGACGCGATGACGCTGTTCAACTCCACGCTCACTTCGGGCACCGCCTACACGGCCGGCGGAACGAACTACTCCGTGCTCGCGACCAACCACTTCCGGGTGGATGGCGGGACGTGGAGCAACAAGTTCGCCAGTTCGACCGACCTTTCCATCGAGGCGCTCGAAGCCGCTATCCAGCACTGGATGGCGAACCAGAAGAACCAGCGCGGCCAGATCAGCATGGTGATGCCGACGACCCTGATGGTCGCCCCCGGCAACGTCATGCTGGCCCGCCGGATCGTCAACTCGGTGAAGCTGCCGCAGTCCGCGGACAACGATCCGAACCCGGCCGGCTCGATGATCGATGAGATCATCGAGCACCCGCTGCTCACTAACGATGGGCGCTGGCTGCTGTTCGCTCCGAAAGACGAGCGCCGCCTGCCCTACATCGAGCGCGTGCGCCCGAACGTCTTCCGCCAGCCGGACGGGGACAACGGGGCCAGTCGCTGGGTTGGCCGCTACCGGTGCGTGTCGGGCTTGGTCGACCCAATCGGTACCTTCGGGACGGACTGAGGACCGTTCCCTATCAACTGAACATCGGGGCCTGCCCTTCACCGGGGCGGGCCTCTTTTCATTTACAGGAGGCACTCCATGTCCGTGCTCTTAGGGCACCAGGGCGCTGGGGGAAGCGATTTCCGGTTCCCGCTCCGGACGATTTCGCGGGGCAACGCCGGGGTGGTGGACATCCACGCTCCGACGCTGTTTCAGGCGTATCCCAACTGGTTCTGGTATTACGAAGACTTCCTCTGGGACGCCTTCGATGCCGATGAGATGGCGCTGTCGATCTACGACCACTCGCCTTCCGGTTCCCCGACCAAGGGGCTAGTAGCGAACGGCACGGGCGGCCAGTTCCAGCTCAAGGCCAGCAGCACTTCCGAAGCGCAGATGCTGGCGATCTGCCAAGATGACAACCTGTTCATCCAGGGGAACCTGCCGTTCATGTTCGCGGCCCGCGTCAAGGTCGTGCACACGATGGCCGCGAACCAGAACGTGCTCATCGGCGTGACCTCCGCGTTCAAGAATGATCCGGTGACCCCGGACTACTGGACGCGGCACGCGATGTTCAAGTTGGACACGGATACGGACCTGCTGCTGGAGTCGGATGACAACACGACCGATACCGACGACAAGGACACCGGCATCGACATCACGGCCGGTGAGTGGTACTGGTACGTGATCGAGAACGGCAGCAACGGCCGGCTCTACTACGGGCTGATCGACAACGAAGGCTACATGAAGACCTGGAACCTGGAGGACAAGTTCGGCGTAACGGCCCCCAGCTACGGGGCGAACAACATGCAGCCGTTCGTGGGGGTCCTCAAGGCCTCCGGCACGACCACGCCCGAGATTCTCTGCGATGCCGTCCTGTACGGCGGACAGCGCGTCCAGTAAGTGAAGGCGTTCGTCTTCCGTTCGGAAGGAACTCCGGCCCCGCCCGAGGCGAGGGAGTGGGACTACAACCCCGCTCCCTCGCCGCTCCCCCTCGTCTCCGTCATCGTCGCCTGCCTCGGGCAACTCGACTACACGAAAGGGCTCGTGGCTTCCCTGGAAGCGAACGCGGGCTGCGAGTACGAGTTGATCCTGGTAGACAACGGGTGCCCGGAGGGGACGGCGGCCTGGGCGAAGCAGCAGGGTATCCGGTGCGTGCGGTTCCGTGAGAACCAGGGGGTGCCGAAAGCGTATAACGCAGGGGTGAAGGAAGCGCGCGGCGAGATCATCGCGCTCTGGAACAACGATCAAGTCTGTCACCCGCACGGGCTCAAGCGGCTCGCGGAAGCGTGCTACACGCGCGGGATCGCGGCGCAGGGCGCGGGTATGTGGGATGACGGGGGCGGATACGTCGGCGGCTCGGACGAAGCGTGGTGGTCCGATAACGCGGGCGGGAACGCGTTGGTTTTCCAACGCCAGGTCTGGGAAGACGTGGGGGAGTGGGATGAAGCCTTCTTCCCCTCCTACTCGGATGATACTGATTGGTGCTTGCGGGCGCGGTTGAAGGGTTGGGACTTCCGGTGCCTGCGGGGCTGCGTGACGCACTTCGGGCAGAAGACGAGCGGCTCGATGGATCTGCGCGAGGTGGTGCTGCGGCATCAGCAGATCATCCGGGACCGCTACCTGCATCTGGGGCTCGGGCAGCGCATCCTCGTGATCCGCTACGCGGCGGCGGGCGATATCCTGATGACGACCCCCGTGCTGCGGGCATTAAAGAAGCAGGTGCCGCTGGCTCGCCTGCACGTGTATTGTCATCCGGGGGCGGGCTCGGTGCTGGCTGGGAACCCGCACGTCGACCATCGGACCGACCAGCTTGTGGACCCGCGGCGCTACACGCGGCTCATCGATCTGACGAACGCTTACGAGGCGGGACAGCGGCGCGGGGAGTGGGAGCATCCCGTCCGGGCCTACTGCGAGCGGGCGGGGGTCGAGTTCGATGGGAAGCCGTATGACCTGTACATCCCGGAGCGGCTGCGGGAGTGGGCAAAGGAGATGTTTCCACAATGATGAATTTCATCGCTCCGGTCTTACTCTTTTGGGTGCCCCTTACGGTCTTGATCTTGATGGGCCTTTCTTACGAGGAGAGGACCGGGCAGAGCGACAGGTGTCTGCCGTTCTGGGGCGAGTTCATCTACAGGACAAGCCTCGTCGGCATGTTCTTGATGGTCTTGAACCTGATCGGGTGGGGGATGGCGCAGGGGATTGCCAAGACGGTGGGCATTTCGGGGCAATGATTTACATCGCCGCTGGCATCCGCTCCGGCACCCGCATCAAGCAGAACTACCGCGCCTCCGGCTGGCTGGAGATCGCCAACGCCTTACCGGCCGGGATGCGCCTCGTGGCCCTGGACAGCGCCCCGCGTCCGCCGCTCGGCGCACACGGCCCCTCTGCCCTCGATGACGCGTTCTACGACCATCCCAACGTCTTGGATCTGACCGGAGAGACGGAGTCGATCCACCACGCCGCCGCGTTGATCGAACGGTGCTCTGCCTTCGTGGGCGTGGACTCGGCGCTCCTGCACGTGGCGCACGCGCTGGGTAAGCCGGTACAGGTGTTGTGCGCGGCGGCCCCGATGGAGGCGCGGCTGCCGATCGTGGGGCAGGGTGACGGCTTCGAGGGCGGGGCGGACTGCTTCCCGTGCCAGTACCGGACGCCGTGTCCGGAGCGGAGCCACTGTCTGGATTGGGTGAAGGGGGAGTGGGTGGCGAAGAAGATTGGGGAGATGGTATGATGCTGTCACCTGATCGACGGTGCGCGTCGGGGGTGCTGCGACACCTGCGGCTGCTAAGTGAGGCTCTCGCAGGAGCCAAACCGGCTCGGTTCAGGGATTAGGGGTCTCATCGAAAGGTGAGGCCCTTTCTAATGCAATGGCGCGGAAGATTAGGGAGATGGTGTCGGCGGGGCCAGCATAGCCAGCCCCGCCTTCGATGCCTGGACAGCGCAAGGGGGTGCCCATTCCCATCCTTCCCGGATGCCTCCAAGCTGCTCGGGACTCAGAGCTTTCATGCGCCACGCCCGCCGTTTAGCTGACCTGTCGATGCCTCGAACAAATCAGCCGAAGCAGGCGCTGAGACCAGGGTTTTAGTCTATCACATGACCCGCCCCCTCCTCTCCGTCCACATGCCCCTGCACCGGGCCGTGGAGTTCGACTACCCCTACATCGAAGCCCTGCAGTCCGTCCTCCCTATCGCGGACGAGGTTCACGTAGTCGTCCACCCGAGCGGGGACGGCACCGAGGAGCAGCTCGGCAAGCTGGCCTGGGAGCACCGCCCGAAGATTCACCTGCACGAGTGGGAGTGGTGGCAGCCGGCACGGAAAGAGAAGTGCCTCGCGGACGCGACCAACTACGGGATCGAACAGTGCGCCGGGGTCTGGCACCTGGCGCTCCAGGCCGACGAAGTGGTGCACGAGAGCCAGTTGGAAGCGCTGCTGGCGCTGTGCCGTCAGGACGAATACCCGTGGGTGGAATTCGAGCGCCTGAACCTTTACGGGACGTTCGACGGCTACAACACGAACCGGGGACGCTGGCCGTGTTCGGTGGTCCGGCTGGCGAAGCGCGACCTCTACCCGCACATTTGCAGCTACGACGACGCGACGCACCTGGGGATACCGAAGGGGTACGATGAGCGGGAGACGCCCCGGCTGGATGCGCGCGGGCAAGTAGCGCTCTGGCATTACAGCTATACGCGGACGGGGCGCGCGTTTGTGGAGCGGCAGGCGTCGATGGCTAGATTATACGGCCTCAACCCCGATCCGGTGGTGGAAGCGCATCGGGCGGAGGAACGAGTGGATTGGTGGAAGACCGTGCCTCGGGCGGAGTTCGCACCGCTGCCGAGCGAGCATCCCCAGGTGATGCGGGAATGGGTGGAAGCAAGACGGGAACGGGTCCACGCGGGGGCTTGGGAGTGAGTCTCGTTGCCCACGCCCAGCAGTCCGTGGCCGACGTGCTGATCGGGCGCGTGGAAGTGCCGCGCGAGATCTTCGAGATCGGCGGCTTCTGCGGCGCCTCCTTCCGCGCCCTCGTAAACCGCCTGTGCCGCCCGCCAGCAACCGCGTATCTCGAAGTAGGCGTTTTGCACGGAGCGACCTTCTGCTCGGCCCTGGCGGGCAACACGGGGCTGCGGGCGTGCGGGGTGGACAACTTCTCCAACCCGTCCTTCAACGGCAGCGAGGAGATCGTCCGGGCGAACCTGACGAAGTGGCAGGGCGCGAACGAGGTGCGGTTCCTGAACGCGGACGCCTGGGGGCTGGACCCTCTGACGTTGGGCGGCCCGTTCGATGTCTACCTGTACGACGCGGATCACAGCGAGGCAGGCACGGCGCGCGGCATCACCCATTTCCTGCCGGCGCTCGCGCGGCCGTTCGTCTTGCTGATGGACGATTACGAGCGGCCCGAGGTGGCGGCGGGGACGGAGCGCGGGATTGCCGAGGCGGGTTTGCGCGTGCTCTGGGACGCCTCCTTCTACCCGCCGGTGCCGCCAGACGGGGGCGGCACGTGGTTGAACGGGCTGTATCTCGCCGTGCTGGAATGAGCGCCGTCCTGATCCAGGTCGCCACCGGCGATTGGACGCCGGTTCTGGAAGTCACCGAACTACACCACCAAGCCTACTGCGCGCGACACGGGATGACCTGGCGGGCGGTCCGCGAGCCGCTGCAGACGGAGCGGCACCCGATCTGGTGCAAGATCTGGGCAATCCGGCAGGCGCTGGCGGAAGGCTTCGATTGGGTGTTTTGTTTGGACGGGGACGCCCTGGTGGTGGACGTGGAGACCGACCTGCGGAGCGCGCTCACCTACGGGGAGTTGGGGCTCGCGTGGCACGTCCTGCCCTGGATGCCCTTGAACTTGAACACGGGCGTCAGCTACATCCGGAACACGCCCCGGATGCGGGAGTTCTACGAGCGGGTGGCGACCTTCCCGCACGAGGCGGATTGGGACGCCTGCACGCACAAGCTGGGGAGCCGGGGCGGCGAGCAGCATTCGGTGGTGCGGGTCTTGCAGGAGACGGGGTTCGAGGTGCTCCAGATCCTGCATCAGCGGTGGAACTACGTGGGGGGCGAGATGCCGGAATGCCGGCCGGTGGTGCAGGCGTGGCACGGGGTCGGCGGGATTACGGATCGGGTAGCGTTGATGGCGGCGGAGTTGGATAAACTACAGGTATGAGCAAGCCAGGGTTCTTGAAGACTGCTGAGGAGAAGGTTGCTGAACGCCAGGGCGACCCGGTGCTTCGCCAGATGCCCCCCGTCGGTTGTGGCAAGCGCTATTTCCGGGTGATTGACGGTGAAGTTTGCGAGACGCTGAGTCCCGCCGTAGATTCCTCGGCCTTCCGTAGAGAGACGGTCCCGTTTGCTATCTGGGGCACTGCCGAGACGTAACCTCTACCCACAATGACCATCACGGCTTCCCGGCCGGCACCCGTAACGGTGCCGGCCTTCTCTACGCCCGGCCGCTGCACCCTCTGCTGCGGGTCGCACATCCGCTGCGTGCTCGATCTAGGGGAACAGCCGCTGGCGAACGGCCTGCTCTCCTCCGCCGCCGAAGTGGCCCCGCGCTTCCCGCTCCGGCTTGGCTACTGCGAGGGCTGCGGTCACGTCGAACTCATGGACCGCGTGCCGCCGGAAGCGATGTTCGGCACCTATGTCTACCGGACGGGGGCGAGCGCGCCGATGGTCGCGCACTTCACGGAGCTGGCCGCGCAGGTTTCGCATCGCCTCTCCGTGGTGGACCCCGGCTGGGTCTGCGAGATCGGCTCGAACGACGGGACGTTCTTGCGGGCGCTGCGCGGGCAGGGATTCGCGGAAGAGGAAGTGATCGGGGTTGATCCGTGTTCCGTGGCGCGCGGCGAGCAGTTCACGGTGCATCGCTATTTCGGGACGCTGGTGGCCGAGCAACTGCGCGATAGCTACGGCCCCGCCGCCTGCGTGGTGGCCTGCAACGTGCTCGCCCACTGTCCGCAGCCGACCGCGCTGCTTAAGGCCGCCCACGGGCTCCTGGCCCGCAACGGCTTGCTGGTGCTGGAGGTGCCGTATCTGCGGGATATGGTGGACAGCCTGACCTGGGATCAGGTCTACCACGAGCACCACTCCGTCTTCTCTGCCCAGATCCTGGCGCGGTTGTTGACGGTGACGGGCTTCGTGGCCGAGCAGGTGGAGCGGCTGTCCGTCCACGGCGGTTCCCTGCGGGTCTGGGCGCGCGCGGTCTCCAACATCCAGCAGCACAGTCCCTGCCCGGAATGGCACGCCCTGCAGGAGCAGGAGTGGCGGAGCCCGGTGGACTGGGAGCGATTTGGCGCGGACGTGGAACGGCACGCGACCCGGCTGCGGGAGCTGTGCGGCGGCGCGGAACGGCTCATCGGTTACGGGGCACCGGCCAAGGCGACGGTCTTGTTGAATTACGCGGGAATCAAGCCGACCGCCCTGTTCGACACGACGCCGGAGAAGGCGGGCCGCTACGTGCCCGGCGTGAACGCGCCGATCCTGCCGATGGACGAGATCCGCGACCACCGCCCCGACCGCGCCCTCCTACTCGCCTGGAACTATCAGGACGCGATCCTGGCACGCGAGACGTGGCTGCACGGGAAGTGGGTTATCCCTTTCCCTGTCCCGAGGACTGCCTGATGGCTTCCCGCTACATCCGTATCAACCACCGCAGCAAGTCTCTGGCACGCGGGCGCATCCCCGGCTGCTGGCCGCCGCTCCCCGCCGTAGGGCCGTACGTCACGAGCGCCGATAGCGGGCTACTGATCGCGAAGAAGCACGCGGTTAAGGGGCGGGGCGGGTACGTGCACCGGGCGTTTCGCTTCGGGGAGAGGGATCGGACACCGTGACTCAGGCAGAAGGCCGAACCCTGTTCCGTGACTTGACGAACGAGCAGGACACGAACATCGTCACGGCGGCACAGGTCGATCAGCAGATCAGCCTTGGGCAAGAGGCGCTCAACGACCTCATCGGCTACTTCATAAAGGACGATACGAGTACGATCGCGCTGGTGAATGGGACGCAGGAATACACGCTCCCCGCCGACTGTCTCGAAGTCCTGCACGCGACGTGGAACAACACGTTCTTGAAGGAAGAGACGCTAGACGAGGCGCGGCGGAACTACACCAACTGGCTTTCAGCATCCGCCTCTGCCACGCTCGAAAGCTACGTGCTTTACGGGCGGAAACTGCTCTTAATCCCGAAGCCGAACGCTACAGCGGTCTCTTCGGACGGCTTCGTGGACCTCCGCTACGTGGCGACCCCCACGGCCTACGCGACCACGGCGTTCGACGGGCTTGCCTCGCAGCACCACGCGATTCCCATCTACTACGCGGCGTCTCTGTGGTTGGACGCCCACGGGTTCGACGGCGCGATGGTGCGGTCGCAGCGTCTGATGGAGAAGTTCCTGCAGCGGGCCGAGGGGGCGAGGCGGCATTACCAGAGCCGCTTCACGAGCGGGAAAGGGCGGGCGTAAGTGGCGCAGTTCACCCTTGACGGGCTCCGGTCGGCGCTGCGGAAGCGGATCGGCAACCCAGACACGCGCGAGGCCCCGGACCGCGAGTTGGATGACTTCCTGCAACGCGGCTGGGAATGGGCCGCCGCCGAGCTCGAACTCACCGTCACCACCGACACCACGACCCTCGCCCTCGTCGCCGGCACCCAGGAATACACGCTCCCGACCGACCTCCTGGTGGTGTTGTGGGCGGAGTGGAACGAGATCCGGCTGAAAGGGCGCACGACGTTCGAGTGGGATCGGGACGGAACCGTGTGGCGGAACGCGGAGAACGCGGACACGCTCGTGGAGTTCGCGCTGGAAGGTCAGAAGATGATCTTCAGCGCCCCGCCTTCCGCAACAGCAGTGACCGCAGACAGTGCCGTGACGGTGCGCTACTACGCGAATGCGGCGGCCCTGGCGACCTCCAGCACGGCGGCGACGGCGCTCGGGGAAGGTGACCAGATGCTGCCCGTCTACGCGGCGGCGGTGGAGTGGCTGGGCGTGCATCCGGAGCGGGACCAGGGCGCGCTGCTATTGCAGGCGAACGCGGCGACGCTGGGGCGGCTGCTCGTGCAGGCGAAGCGGCGGGTGATGAAGCGGATAGCGGATTACGAGCCGGGGTTTGCGGTGAGTAATCGCAGGGCGGGGATCGCCAGGTAAGCGGGCGGGGGAGTAGCGAGATTTCGAGGGGAGTGCCCTTTTCGGGGCGCTCCTTTTTCTTTGTACCGGGGGATGGGTAGATGCCGATTGCAGCAGGATACGGGATAGGTCCGGTTACGCTGGATGCCGACGAGGAGACCGCTGTTCTGGGGGTGGGCGGCCGATCCTCGGTAGGCGGCTCCCTGAACACGAACGCGGCGAACGCGACCCTCACCTACATCATCGAGCTATCCCTCGACAATGAGACTTCCTGGGAGCCCGCGACGTGGTTCCAACAGGATGCGACCCCGGCGCCGCTGTCGGGCAACCAGGCGGTAGCCGCGGCGACCCTGACGGCGGTCGGCTTCTATATCAACCTGCCTGGCGGGGTCACGCACGTACGGGTGCGGCTGGACGCCTACACGTCCGGCGAATTGCGCGTGACGATGCACGCGGTAGACACGCCGCCGGGCCACGTGCTGGCGACCCTGGTGGACAGCAGCGGGAATGTGGGGAGTGGGCTATCCCTTGGCACGGTGACCGGTCCTGTCGCCGATGATGCTCCGGCCGTCATCGGCACCACGACCGTCTTCCCGATGGGGGCACTGGCGGACGAGACCACGCCCGACAGCGTGGACGAGGGGGATGTGGGCATCCCCCGGATGACGTTGACGCGCATCCTGAAGACGAGTGCTCAGGATCATGTCCGGGCGATCAGCGGATCCCACACTACGAACTCCAGCCTTTCCTCGGCGGTCACGCTCACGCCGCCGGCCAACGCCACCGCGCTCATTATTCAGGCGACGGTCAGTGCGAAGAACATCCGGCTCACCCTGGACGGTACG
>Ga0255312_1000004_pt1 | contig 53999 bp, 69 predicted proteins | sample EtOH5_T0_E5_meta_FD_202081 | JGI IMG/M metagenome (GOLD analysis project Ga0255312, IMG submission 202081) | Sandy soil microbial communities from University of British Columbia, Vancouver, Canada - EtOH5_T0_E5 | ecosystem: Engineered > Artificial ecosystem > Sand microcosm > Unclassified ...
GCGCGTGCGCATCGACGACGCGCTGGTCACCAGAGGCAGCGTCTCGAGCGCCGTGGCGAACGGAACATTCACCACGAACCTGAATAGCTGGACCGACAGCGACGAAACGGGCGGCACGTCGGCCTGGGTCACTGGCGGCTACATGGGCCTGACCGGCAACGGCACGGCCGCCGCGATCCGCGACCAGACCGTGACCGTCGCAGCGGCCGACCAGGGCGACGAGCACGCCCTGCGCATCATCATCCAGCGCGGGCCCGTGATCCTGCGGGTCGGATCGACCGCCGGGGGCGATGAGTACATCACCGAGACGGAACTCGCCACCGGCACGCACTCGCTCACCTTCACGCCGACCGGCGGCTTCCGCATCCGCTTCATGAGCAGGCTGAAGCGCCAGGTGCTGGTCGACTCGGTCGCCGTCGAGGCATCCGGCGTGATGACGCTGCCCACGCCGTGGGTCGAGGCAGACCTGCGCAAGGTCCGGTACGACCAATCCGGAGACATCATCTTCTGCGCCTGCGCCGGCTACACCCAGCGCAAGATCGAGCGCCGCTCGACCACGTCGTGGTCGGTCGTCCAGTACCTGCCGACCGACGGCCCCTTCAGAACCGAGAATATCGGGCCGATCACGATCACGCCGAGCGCGCTCTCCGGCAACATCACCCTGACGGCATCCTCGGCGCTTTTCAAGTCGACCATGGCGCCGAGCACGAATAACGCCGGCGCGCTGCTCTCCATCACATCCGACGGCCAGCGCGTCGAGGCCCTGAACACGGCGGCGCAGAACACCTTCACGAGCGCGATCCGCGTGACCGGCGTCGACGCATCTCGCGTTTTCTCGCTCATCATCGTCGATCTGACGGCGACCGGATCCACGGTGACGCTGCAGAGGAGCCTCGAGTCGGACACCGGGCCATGGGAGGACGTGACGACCTACACGACCGACCAGACGATCACATACGACGACGGCCTGGACAACCAGATCGCCTGGTACCGCCTCGGCATCAAGACCGGCGACTACGTGGCCGGGTCGGTCGACATGACGCTCGACTACGCTCTGGGATCGATCACGGGCGTCGTGCGCCTGACCGCCTTCTCGAGCGCGACCTCGGTCTCGGCAGAAGTAATCACGGACCTCGGCGACACGGCCGCGACCGACATCTGGGCCGAGGGCGTCTGGTCCGACCGCCTCGGCTGGCCTAGCGCGGTGGCGCTTGCCGAGGGCCGCATGTGCTGGTCTGGAAAGGACCAGTTCCTGGGGTCGATCTCGGACGCATTCGATGGCTTCGACCCGGAATTCGAAGGCGACGCCGGCCCGATCCAGCGATCGATCGGCTCAGGGCCCGTGGACACGATTCAATGGATGATCGCCATCGGCCGCTTGATCCTGGGCGGCGAGGCGGCCGAGATCTCCTGCAGGTCAAGCTCGCTGGACGAGCCACTGACGCCGACCAACTTCAACCCGAAGAAGGCGAGCACGCAGGGCTCGGCGGCGGTCCAGGCCGTGGCGATCGACGACCGGGCGGTCTACGTGCAGCGCGGCGGCAGCCGGGTCTACGAACTGGCATTCAACGGCGAGTCGCTCGACTACGCCTCGACCAACCTGTCGGCGCTCGTGCCCGACATCGGCAGCCCGCAGATCGTCGCCATGGCCGTGCAGCGACAACCGGACACCCGGATCCACTTCGTGCGCTCGGACGGAACGGCCGCGTTGTTGACCTACGACAAGGTCGAGCAGGTGCTCTGCTGGAGCGAAGTCGAAACCGATGGCGACATCGAGGACGTGTGCGTGCTCGGCGCCGACGCGGCCGACGAGGAGGACTCGGTCTACTACAGCGTGAAGCGCACGATCAACGCGGCGACCGTGCGCTACCTCGAGAAATGGGCGCTCGAATCCGAGTGCCGCGGCGACGCGCAACTCTGCAAACTCGCTGACAGTTTCGTCACCTACACCGGCGTAGCAACCGCCACCATCACGGCCGCACACCTTGCCGGCGAAGAAGTCGTGGTCTGGGCCGACGGCGAGGATGTGGGAACCGACACGGACGGCACCCAGATCTACACCCTCAACGGAAGCGGGCAGGCCACACTTACCGCGACCGTAACGAACTACGTCGTAGGCCTCGCCTATAGCGCGAGCTACAAGTCGGCGAAGCTCGTTGAACTCATGCAGCAGGCCGGAGGCAGCCTGACCGACACCCAGATGCTGAAGGGCCTCGCGCTGATCCTCGCCGACGTGCACGCGCAAGGGATCAAGTACGGCCACAGCCTGACCGAGTCGGAAATGAACAACCTTCCCCTCACGAAGGACGGCACCGACGTGAACGTCGACGCCGTGCACACCGACTACGTGACCGAGAAGATCACCATGCCAGGCGGCTGGTCGGCTGACGCCCGACTGTGCCTGCTGGCGAAAGCGCCGCGGCCGGTAACCGTGCTCGCGGCCCTCGCGGAGCTCGAACACCATGGCTAGCATCGGCAACATCCAGTGGCTGCAGGCAGGAGCTGGTCTCCTCCAAATGATCGGCGGCTTCATGGGCGCGGCCGGCGCCAAGGAGGAAGGCGAATCCGCTCGCGCCATGCTCGAATTCCAGGCCCAGCAGCAAGAGCAGAACGCCGGCACGGCGATCGCCATCGCCCAGCGCCAGGCCGCGGAAGCGAAGCGCCAGGGTCGCTACGTGGCCTCCCGCGCTCTAGCCGTGCTGGCCGCAAGCGGTGGAGGGGCCTCGGACCCAGGCGCTGTGCGCATCCTCGCCAACGCCGAGGCCGAAGGTGCCTACCGGGCGCAGATGGCCGTCTATGAGGGCGAGTCGAAGGCCCGGGCCCTGCGCATGGAAGCGGCCGCTGCGCGCGCGAGCGGCGTGAATGCCGAGGCCTCGGCGGCCTCCAGGGCGAACGCCTATCTGCTGGGCGGCACGAGCCGCGGCCTCACGACCGCTGCGAGCCTTTACCAGCGCTACGGCGGCAACGGCCCAGGCGGCGATGCCGGCCTGATTGACGAACCCGGCCAGTACACCGGCTACCCCTTCGGAGGCACGTAATGCCCCGGCTGACTGACCCAAGCGCAACCGAACGGCCGATCCCGCGCTTCATCGGCGGCAGCGCTAGCGCCCAGCCGGTCTCGGGCCTCTCGGCCGAGGGCGGCGCCGTCATGCAGCTGGGTGATGAGATGCAGCGCGCCATCCAGATCGAGCAGGAAAAGGTCGACACGACCAAAGTCGAGGACGCCTGGAATCAGTACAAGAACGCGGCGCTCGAGGCCACGATGGGAGAGAAGGGCGTGCTGCGCCGCCAAGGCGCCGACGCAGTGAACGGCAACATCTTGTCCGAGCTGACCACGGGCCTTCAGGACCGCAGGAAGAAGATCGCCGAGGGCCTCGGGACCGACGAGCAGCGCCAACGGTTCCTCACGCGAGCGGACGCCACCGACCTGCAGGTGAAGCACCAGACGCTCTCCCACATCGCAGAGCAGACGAACGCCTACGCCACCACCGTGTTCCAAGGGTCGGAGTCCGCCGCGCGCGCCCAGGTCGCAGCGATGCCGACCGATCCAGGGGTATTCGCCGGCGCGCGCGACACGCTCTTCGCCCAGACCGAGGCGCTGCTGCGCGGCAAGGGCGTCACCGACAAGGACGAGATCCAGCGCGCCAAAGACAAACTGAACGACGGCCTGTGGGAAACCCGCATCCACGCGCTCCTCTACAGCCAGCCGATGCTCGCCGAAGCGATGCTCCGGGCGAACGAGAAGGAGATCAAGGACCCAAAGGTCAAACTCCTCCTGCAGGCCCAGACCCGCGAGGCCGCGCTTGGCGTGAGCGCCAACCTCGAGGCGAAGAAGGTGGTCGACGAAGTGCGCCAGGCCACGCCCCCGGCATCCGGCGCCGGCACCTTCCAGAACGTGGTCGGGTCGCTCCTGCGGCGCGAGGGTGGGTTTGTCGCTACCGATGGTGCGAGCGGCGCGCCGGCCAACTTCGGCATCAACCAGCGGGCGAACCCAGACATCGACGTGAAGTCGCTCACCCGCGAGAAGGCCGTCGAGATCTACAAGAAGCGCTACTGGGACGCGATTCAGGGCGACCGCCTGCCGCCCGCCACGGCGCTGGTGGCGCTGGACGCAGCCGCCCTGCAGGGCACCGAAGTCGCTCGGAAGCTCCTGGAAGAAACGAACGGCGATCCGATCGCCATGATCGCCAGGCGCCGCGAGCAGCTGAAGGCCATCGCCGCGAAGAATCCCAAGCAGGCCGAGAACCTGCCCGGCTGGCTGGCGCGCATGGACGGTCTCGAGGCCGAAGTGAAGCAGATGGGGCAGGGCGGCATGGTAAAGATGGGCGGCCAGGATCCGGTCGCGCAGAATACGAGTGGCCTGCCGAGCTCGCGCGACATCGCCGCGCAACTGCCGCGCATGCTGCTCAAGGTCGAGGAACGCGCCAACACCCTGTACGGCACCGACCAAGGCAACCCGGACCGGGCAGCCTTCATCCGGCGCATGTCGAACGAGATCCAGAGCGCGGTGGCGAGCGACGTGCAGCAGCTGAACGCCATCCAGCGCCAGGCACAAGGCATGCTGATCGACGCCGTGGCCGGGCTCGGAGGCCAGGCGGCCGGCGGCATCATGCCGACCGGAGGCGCCGCGGCAGCCCCCACCAAGGGCATCACCAGCTTCGCCCAGATCCAGGCCGACCCGAAGCTATTCCAAGCCTGGCAGATGATGGACCCGCAGGCGAAGGTTTCGATCGAGCGCCTCATGGAGCACAACCTACGGGCGAACGACAAGGGCGACGACGCCATGTACCGCGAGCTGTGGAACCGCATCCACCTCGAGCCAGGCGACCCGCGCAAGATCGACTTTTACGCGCAGATCGTGAAGCCCGAGATCGCCGACCGCCTGAGCATCCAGCAGATCGGCCAGCTGCGCCTCGAGATCGACCGCTCGGAAACACCGGGGGGCCGCAGCATCGCCCAGATGCGCCGCTCGGCCGAGGCGCAGGTCGGCACATTCTTCAAGACCCACATCATGTTTACCGCGCAGCCCGACCGGCAGATCGCGGCGACGATGCGCTGGGCCGAGGACGTCGGCAAGAAGGTCGACGAGTACGTGAAGCAGAACCAGCAGGAGAAGGTCCGCTCGATGTTCATGCTGGACACCCCGGAGTCGGTGGTGAGCCCGAAGTACCTGCAGACCTACATCGACTCGACCCCGGCCGCAGGGCTCGCCGCCGCCGCGCGCGCCGGACAGGCGCCTGCGGTACCGCCCGCCGCGCAGCCGAAGGAGATCGACACCCGCGAGAAGCTCGACGCCTGGTTCAAGACCCTGCCGGCCGAAGTGACGGCCTTCACCGGCACCGACGGCAAGGTGCGCGTGATCCCGGGCCGACCGGCAGCACCCGCAGCAGATGGAACGGCGCCGGCCGCCACAGCACCAGCGCCAGCCGCAATGCTCGAGACAGGCAAGCTCGCTCCCGCTGCAGCTGCCGCGCCCGCGCCAGCGCAGGAGCCAACAGTCGCCGACTTCGAGATCTACAAGCCGATGAGCGTGGCAGAAGGGCGAGCCAAGGCAGGCGAAAAGCGCAAGGCCGGCGTCGAGCGCGAGCGCCAGCTGCAGGCGATCGAGGGCAGGCTCGGCCTGCTCGAGGGCCTCGGCCAGGTGGCCATGGGACTCGGCAAGGCCGCCTTCTACCCGTTCGTGCAAGGCTACCGATCGTTCGTGCAGACCGGCGAGGCGATCGCCCAGGCCATCCCGCCCGAGCGCGACGCCGTCCTGTCGGCCTGGGGCGACATCAAGCGCACGCGCGTCGTGACCGCCTACGACGCCGCACTGATCGAGCGCGCGCTGGAGTACGGCCTGCCGCCGGCTGACGAGAAGCTCGCCCGCGGCATCCTGAAGAAGCTGGAAGGCGCCCGCTGATGGCCGACCTCTACGAGGGCCTGCAACTCGCACCCCAGCAGCCGCCGGCGCCCAAGGCACCGCCTGGCATGTACGAGGGCCTGCAGGAAGTCGCGCCGACGAATGCGGCCGTGCGTGAGCCCGTGGGGTTTCTCGAGCACGTCGAGGCCGGCCTGCAGGCATCGGCGATCGGTCTGGCCTACCGCCGGAAGCTCCCAGACCTCGTCATGAACCCGGAAACCTCGCGCTGGTGGGAGCGCCTCGCCACGGGCGTGGCCGGCGTAGGGGCAGACCTGCCGATCATGATCCCGGCCGGCGCGAAGGGTGCAGCGCTGGGCGCCGCGGTCGCGGGCCCGGTGGGCGCCATCGTGGGCGGCGGATCGGCCATGTTCGCCGCACCGGCGGGGATTCGGACCTCGCTCATGGAAGTCTACAAGGCGCAGGCCGGCCAGACGCCATACGACTGGTTCAACATCGTCAGGGAAACCGCCAAGGCGATGGTCCACGAGGGCGCAGTCGGCGCGGTGACCTTCGGCGCCGGCGCAGCCGCCCGCGGAGCCTTCGCAGCCACCATGGGCGCGACGAGCCAGGCAGCGACCGCGGTTGGCCTTGGCACGGCGACCATGGCGACCCGAGGCGCGGCGCGTGCGGCAGGTGCAACCGACGTGGCCGCGCAGATCGCGGCCATGGTGACCTTCCCGGCCGCGCTCGACGGCCGCCTGCCAGAAGCCCGGGAATTCGTGGACGCAGCCGGCGTGATCCTGACCCTGAAGGGCGCCCACATGGGCCTCGAGCGCATGGGCGCGCTGAAAACCACCGCCCAGCGCATCGCCAACGTCTACGAGCGCACCGGCAAGACCCCGGCCGAGCAAGTGGCCGACGCCCAGGCCGACGTGAAGGTGGCCGACGAGCTGGCCAGAGGCCCAGCGCCCGATGTTCCACGTGAACCCGACGGCCGCGTGGCCATGCCATCGATCCAGGAGTCGCTTTTCCGCGACCAGGCTCGTCTGAGCGCGCTCGAGGAAAAGGCGGGCGGCACGCCGACGCGGACGGTGACCGACGATTTCGGCCAACTGATCACCATCGAGGGCAGGCCGGCCGAGTACCTGACCGACGCCGAGCGGGTCGAGCGACAGGCCCTGAAGGCCCGCGTGGCCGAGCTGGAGGCACGCCTGGCCGCCGGCGAGCCGCCGGTAGCGCCAGCAGAAGCACCGCCAGAGGCCGTTCTGGCGCCCGAGGGCGCCGCCAGGGCCAGGACCATGGCAGAGGCACGCCTCGCCGAACTGGAAGGCAAGGCGGCCAGCCAGAGCCTCGCAGACGCCGAACGGGCCGAGCGGGTGTTCCTGAAGAACAACCTCGAACGCCCCGAGGCCCTGGGCCGGCATTTCGGCATCGCAGCAGAAGCGCCTGTCAGGATCACGCTGGAGGCCCGGGAGGCGAGTGCCCAGCGGGTCTACGACGACGTGCTTGGACAGGTCCGGGCGGCAGACCAGGCCCGGAAGGATGCCGGCCTGGATCCGCTCGGCGACGACCACGCCATGGCCGTGGCCGCGCTGGTCCGCGCGCGCGTGCGCACCAGGGCCGAGCGCCTCGGCATGCTGCCCGAGGACGTCTACCGCGAGCGCCCCCTGCAGGTGCAGGACGCGAGCGCCGTCGAACTCGCCCGAGTCGAGGCCGAGGCGCCACCGGAGGCGCCGCGCTACGAACTGCCGGAAGTCGACCTCTTCGGCGAACCCATCGCAGCGCCGGTCGTGCCGCGCCTAGCCGTCGAGGGCATGGCCACCGTCGAGCTGCCGCTCGCCAACCTGGTGCTCTCGAAGGAAGTCCCGCAATTCAAGGCCGCGGCGAACGTCGAGGGCGTTGTGGTGCCGCTGGGCGGCCGGTTCGACCGCACCGGAGTCGGCCCGATCCAGGTCTGGGAGCGCCTGAACGGCGCCATGGAAGTGATCAGCGGACGGCACCGCCTGGATCTGGCGCGCCGCTCAGGAGAAACCACCATCCCGGCGCAGATCCACCGGGAAGCAGAAGGCTTCGACGTGCGAAAAGCGGCCACGTTGGATGCCCAACTCAACATCCGCGAAGAACAGGGGAGCGTAGCCGACTATGCCCAATATTTTAAGGATGCCGGTCTCTCGAAAGAGGCAGCCGACGAGCTCGGACTTCTGGCGCGCGCAAAGGGCCGAACCGGGTATGCCATCGCCAGGGATGCAAGCGGCGACCTCCTTGCCGCGCATCGTGCCGGTCTCCTATCCGATGAAGCGGCGCTTGCCGTAAGCGCAGCAGCCCCCGGAAGCGAGCGCCTGCAGGCGCTTGGCGTCTCGATGGTGCAGGATGGGAAATCGATCCTGGTCGCGGTGAACACCATGAAGGCCGTCGACCTCATGGCCGCCGAGCGCATGGCGAAGGGGGCCCAGGGCGACATCTTCGGGTTTGACGACAGCGCCATGCGCGAGGCGAGCGCCATGGCGAAGGCCGCCTCGAGCCGGCAGAGGAAGATCGGCGAGCAGATCGCCGCCGTCTCTGGGGCATCGAAGCGCCCCGAGATTGCCAAGAAGATGGGCGTGAACGTCGAGGACCCGGTGGCCGTGCGCGCGAAGATCATCGAACTCAGGCAGGAGCAGGAACTCTGGGACAACTGGCCGCTGCACCCGGAACTGGTCCAGCAGCTGCGCGAGATGGCCAAGCCCGGCGGCGTGACCGGGCGCGAGGGCGATCTGAAGCAGGGGCCGCTGGACGCCTTCGAGCTGAAGCCCGAGACGCCGGCCGAGCTGGAAGCCCGCAACCTCGAGGCCGACAACCAAGCGAAGCGCAAGCTGTCCGCGGAGGCCGCGGCCGAGCGTGCCGCCAGGGGTCTGCCGCCACGCGTAGACCAAGCCGATCTGTTCAACACGCAAGGCACGCTGTTCCAGGATGTCGCCAAAGGCCCGCTGTGGTACTCCGAACTCGAGCGCCAGATCGATGCAGCGAAGATGAAGCAGGCGCCGGCGCAAGGCTGGAAGGAACTGCTGAAGGGCCTGAAGGGCGTGAGGGCCGAAGAGATCAAGTGGAGCGGCATCGAGGAGTGGCTCGACCTGCAGCCAGGCAAGGTCTCGAAGGAAGATGTGACGGCCTTCCTGCGCCAGAACGGCGTGAAGGTGACCGAGAAGATGGCCGGAGGGGCCGGTGAAAAAAACATCAGCGACAAAGAGATATCCAGAGAACGACAAGAACTCGAAAAGCGAGGGATAGGTATCGAAGTCGACCCGGAGGATCCATCGAATGTTGCATTCCACGACCGTGAGACAGGAGATATTGTCGATGCGGCGACGCTTGAGCGGTGGGCCCACGACGATCCAACTCTCCAACTAGCAGCGATCGCGGCCACCAATGTCGAGCGGTACTGGGCTGGTTCCAAAGACGCCCCATCCACCAAGTTCGGCCAGTACCAACTCCCAGGCGGCGAGAACTACCGCGAGCTGAAACTGACGCTGCCAGCAACAGAGGCAGTCAACTACACATTCGAACAAGTCAGAACTCGGGCAAGAGAACTTGCTGTCGCATCTGGGGAGAATTACGAAACGCTCGGTCCTAACGGCCGAGACAGGTTCGACCAATTGGCTCTTCGGGAATTCCAGCGTGTCCCAGGGCCGGAATTTCGGAGCACCCATTTTGACGAGCCGAACATCCTCGCGCACGTGCGCTTCAACGAGCGCACCGACGCCGAAGGCAAGCGCGTGCTCTTCGTCGAGGAGATCCAGAGCGACTGGGCGCAGAAGGGGAAGAAGGAAGGATTCGCGGACGCAGAGCGACTGAAGGCGGTCCAGGCAAGGCTGGCCGAAATGCGCCAATTACCAGCCCAAGGCAAATGGACGCCTGAACTTGAGCGCGAAGAAACGGCGCTTATCATGGAGCGCGACAAACTGCAAGAACAGAAGATCCCGGCCGCCCCATTCGTCGGCAAGACCGACGCCTGGGTCGCGCTCACCCTGAAGCGCATGATCCGCTACGCCGCCGAGAACGGCTTCGACCGGGTCGCTTGGACGACCGGCGAGCAGCAGGTCAGCCGCTACACCGAGGCACTGCGCAAGGCCGTGGACTCGATCGAGTGGACCAAGACCAAGGATGGCGTGCAGCTGGTCGGGTACAAGCACGAGGGCCGCCCAGGTGGTGGTCAAGGCGCGCCAGGTGAAAGCCGCGGCAGGCGCAATAAGGTCGTCGACACCACCGAGCGCGAGGACGCGCTCTCAGACGCAGTCGGAAAGTCCATGGCAGACCGCATCAGGAACGACCCAGCCCAGACCGGCACGATCGAAGGCGAGAACCTGAAGATCGACGACACCGGCATGGCGGCCTTCTACGACCGCATCGTGCCGAACGTCGCCAAGGACGTGCTGAAGAAGCTGGGCGGCGGGAAGATCGGAGATCTGCGAATAGACGAGGGCGTAGGCGAGAAGGGGATACAAGAGTTTGAGCGCCGTTTCTTCCGAGACGAAGGACGGCTTCCTACTCACGACGAGCTGGACGGATATTTTCCTACTCTTTCACAACCCGGCTTCGACATCACCCCCAAGCTGCGCGAGAAGGCCCTGCAGGGCATGCCGCTCTTCCAGCAGCATCGCGGCAGCTACCAGGTCGCCGAGAACCTGATCACGATCATGCAGGGCGCCGACAAGTCGACCGTCGTCCACGAGCTCACCCACAGCTGGCTCGAGGAAATGAAGATCGACGCCGCTCGGCCAGACGCGCCGGCCCAACTGAAGGCCGACTGGGAGATCCTGCGGCGCGAACTCGCCATCCCGGAATCCGGCGAGATCAGCCGGGCGAGCCACGAACAATTCGCGCGCTCAGGGGAGCGCTACCTCGGCGAGGGCCAGGCGCCGTCGATCGAGCTGCGCGGCGTCTTCGAGCGCTTCAAGCAGTGGCTGCTCGACATCTACCGGGAACTCAAGAACCTGAACGTCGAGATCAACCCAGACCTGCGGGGTGTGCTCGACCGCATGCTGGCGACCGACCAGGAGATCGCCGACGCTCGGGCCCTGGACGTCCCGCGGGCCTACGTGCCGGAAGCCAAGGCAGACCTCGCCGCCCGCGTGGTCACGCCGCCAGGCGAGAAAAAGGCCCCCGAGCCCGGCTTCGTGGACGAGAAACTGGCCATGGAGCCCTTCGCCGAGGAACTGCAGGCCGGCCCGGGCAGCGGGCCCACCCGCGACTCGAGGGTGAACGCCCAGTACATCAACGGGCCGCTGGACCTGAAGCTCGCCATCCAGCAGGTCGCCAACCTCGACCAGCAGAACATCCAGGCGCGCCGCGGCGGGAAAGACGGCGTCAAGAGCTGGGAGCAGGCGAACGCCGAGGCCGACAAACTAGGCGAGGACATCTTGGGCGGCAAGATCGTCCTGGAAACCGAAGGCAACATTCCGCACGACATAAAGCAGCGCGCGGCCTTCAAGGTGATGAACGCAGTCGTCAAGCACAGCCTGAAGCTCAGGGACGAAGTGCTGCAAAAAGGCGACAACGCCACCGTCCAGGACCAGTTCGACTACCTGCAGAGCATTGTCCGCATGCGCATGGCGCACGCCGAATTCCTGGGCCTGCGGGCCGCGGCTGCGCGCGCCATGAACCAGATCCGCGACATGACGCCTGAATCGGGCGTCGTCGACAAGATGGTCGAAATCACGGCCGGCGCGCCCCGGAGTCCGGCCGAGCTCTTCCAGGCGGCCGCGCGCAACGCCGCCGAGGAGGCCGCGGCGCTCAAACTCAGGCTCGACGCCATCATGGCGCAGCACTTCGGCGGTAAGTCCGCGCTCGACATCGCGCGCCTGCACGCCGACATCAAGGACCTCAAGGCGCAGCTCGTCTTCGCCAAGGGCGTGACCGATGCCACCAAGTGGGACATGGTGGTCGAGGCCTGGAAAGCGAGCCTGCTCTCGGGCCCGGTCACGCACACCGTCAACATCTTCGGCACGGAGAGCTTCCAGTTCATGCGGCCCCCGGTCGACGTGCTGGCCGCGATGATCGGCATGGCGCGCGGCGCAAGCCCAGGCATGGGCGAATCAAGCCGGGCCTCGATGAGCGAGGCAGTGGCACGCCTGACCGGCATGATGTCCGGCATCCAGGACGGCTTGAAGCTCGCCGCGGCCAACTTCAGGGCAGACGAAGCCACGCAGAAAACCGAAAGCTACCGCGAGGCCATCCCGGGACGCGCGGGCGAATTGATCCGCATCCCGCTCCGCCTGATGGGCGCCGAGGACGTGCTCGTCAAGACGATGTACGAACGGGGCGAGCTCTCGGGCCTCGCGATCCGCAAGGCATTTGATGAGGGCCTGAACCCGCTGACCCGGGAGTTTGCCGAGCGCGTGACTGCGCTGAAAGACGCCCCCACCGAGGAGATGGCGGCGGCGGCGAGCCAGGCGGCCGTCCGCATGACATTCAACGCACCGCTCGGCGAAAAGGGTGTCGCGCTGCAGCTCTTCGTGACCAAGTGGAACCTGCAGTGGATGCTGCCCTTCATCCGCACGCCGATCAACATCACCAAGGAAGTCGCGCGCATGAGCCCGTTCGCGCCGATGGTAGGCGAGTGGCGGGCCGACATCCGCCAGGGGGGCGCTGCGCGCGACCGCGCGATCGCCGAAGTCGTGCTGGGCTCGGGGATCATGGCGCTCACCATGGCCTACGCGTTCGCCGGCCAGATCACGGGCAGCGGCAGCCCAGATCCCGGCAAGCAGCGCGGCAAGGCCGGCGTCGAGCAGCCGGTCAGCATCAGGATCGGCGACAAGTGGTACGAGTACGGCAGGATCGAGCCGATCGGGACCCTCATGAACCTCTCGGCCGACATGAGCCTTGCCTGGGACCACATGACGGAAGAAGAAAAGGACAAGCTGCCGAAGATCCTCGCCAGGGCCTTCGCCAACGCCGTCACGAACAAGACCTTCCTCGAGGGCATCACCAACGTGATCGAGGCGATGAGCGATCCCACGCGCTTCGCGCCGCGCTTCATCCAGCGGATGGCTGGCTCGCTCGTGCCGAACATCATCGGCCAGCCGACCGCCATGGCGGACCCCGTGGTCCGCGAAGTCAATTCCAGCCTCGAGGCCATCATGGCGCGCATCCCGGGCTTTCGCCAGCAACTCCTGCCAAAGCCAGACTGGCTGGGGCAACCGATTCCGACCAAGGAGCGGATCGGCGTGATCGGGCCCGTGCGCATCCAGCCGGTGAGCGAGGACAAGGTCAGGCTCGAGGCCGCCCGGCTCGGCATCAGCATGGCGTCGCCACCGAAAAAGACCCACGTCGGCAAGGGCACCGGGAAGCTGGGCGACGTGGACCTGACGCCGGAGGAAACCAACACCTTCGCCAGGGTCGGCGGCGAGATGGCGCACCGCATCCTCGGCAACATCGTGGCCTCACCGGGCTACGACCAGATCCCGGATCTCGTCAAACGGTCGATTTTCTCGAAGGTGCTGACTGCCGCGCACCGTGTCGCCGCCGTGGCCGCGCTGACGCCCGAGAAGCGCCAGGCCTACCTGCAGACGATCACCGAGCGCGTGCAGGCCGAACTGACCCCAGCGGGGGCCGAATGAAAGACAGATTGAAGTTCTGCAAATCACAAGGACTGATCCCGTTCGTTTGTAGAGATTGCGAGCCACACCAAAAAGGACTTGGTTTGATGTGGATCAGAACGGTGGAAAAAGATGAACCGATCTGGGTTGGGCTGTATCTGCACACCGAGACGACACTGCGGTACTGGATCGTGAGCCTTTCGTGGCCTCTGCGAATAGACATCTACGTAGCGCCCGCGTGGAAGTGAAGCTATGAACTCAGCCAAACAAAGACACGGTAGTCGCAATCGAACCAAAGCGCCAGCCGCCATGCGCGGCGGGAATCGTACCCTCCTCCTCGCGGCTCACGCCTGCGCGGAAGCGGCTGGCGCCGCGGTACCGAAAAGGGCACCCACATGAGCCTGAGAACCGACGACCCGATCCTGCGCTCGCTCCTAGACGGCATGGTGTCCGAAGTCTCGGACATCGAGGCCTCGCTGCGGGCGCACTTCGACGCCGCGCTGAAGCGCGCCGAGGACGCGAACAAGGCGCTCGACCGAGACGCCCAGGCTGCCCGCCGGGCCCTGCAGGTGGCGCAGGACGAGATCGCCGCGCTCAACCGGCGTCTGGAGCACGCCAACGCCGGCGTGGCCGAGGGCAAGCAGGCGAAGGCCCGGGTCGAAGCGCTGCAGCAGGAGCTGGCCGCGGCGGGCGAGCGCCACCGCCAGGCGATGGAAGCGATGGAGGCCCGGCACCGCGAGCACATGGCCGCCATGATGGAGCGCCAGAAGGAGCACCTGCAGGCGACCGAGGCACTGCCGCGCGCCTTCGAAGATGCGCTCGCCAGACTTTCGGCGCAGGTCACGGCCGCGATCCGCGAGCGGCCTGCGCCCGCAGTAGTGACGCCACCGACCTACGAGATGCAGGTCGTGGCGCGCGACGGCAACAACCGAGCAACCAAGATCCGGCTGCGGCCGGCAAAAGAGTAGACCATGACGAGCCTACTTCTTCCGCAATCTGGCGATCACGGACCTCAATCTAACGACCATAGCCTCTGCCTTTTGCCATTCGTCGTAGTAGGTGCCGTAGCCTGGGCAACTTCCTGGCTGCTGCCTACCCCTGGCGTACAGGCGCAGATTTTCTATGCGATTGTCAGTCTTCTTGCCGTTCATGTGGTCAACACACTCGTGAGATCCAAGGGCTCGGCCGAGCCGCTTCGCCATTACGAACCGATGTTCGAGAACTGCTTGGCCAGACCTCTGCATTGCGCGATAGATGGGAAGCCAAGCGTCAGGAACATCAGACGCGAACACCTTCCGGTAACCCTGAGCACTCATATTACTCAGCGGTTGCTGACTGCGTCTGTAGCGATGTATTCCCTCTTTCACAGCAACACGAGCGCATGGTTGGCACAATCCGCGAAAGTTTTTCCGACGAAGCTCATTCCGAATCTCGCTGGCAGGGCGGCTTCTTGTTCGGCCGCATCGCGGACAGGTCACATCAACAACAACGCGAGAGCGGCCAAGATACCTGTCCAACCGCAGATGAGGCGCCAGCGCAGGATGTTGTCGGAGGGGCGCGAAGTCGGGTTTTCTCATGATGTTTCCAATGGTTGTATTTAAGTGTAAAGGAGAATGACATGGCCGGAAAGTCGGATAAGTTCGAGTACGATTTTATGCGCCTAGTGTTCAACGGCGTAGCAATCACCAACGTGGCCGCGACCGGGGGCACGACGAGCCTCTGGCTGGGCCTCATGACGGCCGACCCGACCGACGCCGGATCCACGGCGGCAGAAGGCGGCTACGCGCAATACACGCGCGTGAAAACCGACCGATCGAGTGCGGCCTCGACCGGCTGGTCGGTCTCGAGCGGCACCGGAGCGGCCAACGCATCGGTTGCGCCGGTGACCAACGTCGACTTCCCGACAGAGACGGCGACGAGCACGGGCACGTTCACGCATTTCGGCGTCTTCCCGAGCTCTGACGCCCAGGCCTCGAGCGGCCTGTACTACGGCACGCTGTCGCCCAACATCAATTTCGGGCAGAACGTGACGCCGCGCATCACGACAGGGTCGTCGATCACCGAGGACTGATGTGGCTGCCGAGCGCCACCCGATTCCAGAGGACATCGCCGATCTGAGCGACCGCGAACTCCTGCGGCGCACCAGGATCGATCTGGCGCGCCTCTGGGACCAGGTCTGGTGGATGAACCTCTCTGAGGACGAGCGGGCCGCGCATCGCGCAACCGGCCACGACGACCCCATCACCAACTTCTACGAAAAAGGCTGATCGGTGGCCGCCCTCACCTGGTACCTGACGAATAACAGTGCCTCGGTAGGCTCTGACCTGAGCCTGACTGACCCAGGCACTGAGGCCACGCGCAGCCCCACCACCGGCTGGGTCGTCGGAACCGGATCGACCAACCGCAGCGCCTACTTCAACGACACCGAGCGCGCCGCCTCGACCTTCGATGCGACGACCTACCCGGACGGCTCGCTCGACACGACAAACGGCGACTTCTGGGTAAGCCCGACGGCGCTCACCGGCGACTTCGCCTCGGGCAACTGGACGGTGAATGCTTGCGTGCGCGCGACCTCGAGCGCAACCGGCCAGGACGGCCGCATGTACTGCCGCCTTTTCCGGGGGCCGAATCAGGATGGATCGAGCGCCACCGAAATCACGGCCGCAGCCCAGACCGGGAGCAACACGACCGACCTCCTGACAACGGTAACGCAGAACTCGTCGGTGACATTCAACCCGGGGGCCTTCTCGGTCTCGGCCGAATACATCTTCGTCCAGCTGGCATGGGAACGCTTCGGCGCGGCCAGCATGACGACGGCCGACGTGAACTTCAGGATCGGCAACGCGTCGTCCCTGGGATCCAGTGTTGTAACGGCTGATTTCAGCGCCACAATAACAACCGCTCTATCCGCCGCGGGCGCGTCCACCGCGACATCGCAGGGCGGCGCGGTCGCCACAGCGAACCTGAGCGCCACCGCGGCAAGCACCGCCACGGCATCCGGTGCGGCGCTCGCGGAAGCGACACTGAGCGCGCCCGGCGCATCGACAGCCACGGCCGAGGGCGGCGCCATCGTCTTCGCAACTTTCGATCTGGACGAGGCGGGCCTCAGCACGGCAACCGCGGTAGGCGCCTCCTCGGCTGGGGGCGAGCTATCAGCGGCCGGGGCGGCGGCGGCCACGGCAAAGGGCGCCGCGACGATCGCCAGCGCCCTGGAAGCCACAGGCACCTCCACGGCCACGGCAGAGGGCGCCGCGACGGCAACCGGAGATCTGTCGGCAACCGGAGCCAGCACGGCCGTCGCCGAAGGGGCCGAAGTCGGAGGGACCGCCTACGCGAGCACGGACCTCTCGGCCGCCGGATCCAGCACCGCAACCGCTGAAGGAGCGGCCACCGCAGGGGCCGAGCTCGGCGCCACTGGTGCCTCCACGGCCACGCTCGAGGCCGAGGCAGTCGGTGGAGCACCAGCAGTCGACGAGGACGAACCGACGTCGGTCTCGGAGGGCCCGGGCGGCGGCATGTGGACGCGCAACCCCTGGGCGGATCAAAAGCGGAAGAAGCGCCGGCAGGACGAACTCGACGAGCTGGACATGCTCGTAATCGCCCAGGCAGCCGTCCAGCAGCTGGCGGCCGACCACATGCGGCGGGCAGGCGGCGGGTAACGGTATGCGGACAACCATCGAAGGTTATACTGCCGGCCAAAGCCGGCGAGGGGGATAGGAGATAGCCATGGCGCAGAACGACCGTACAACCGGACTCGTCGGCAACGCCGCCTTCAAGGTGCCGGTGCGAGTCGCCACCACCGCGAACATCACGCTCTCGGGTGAGCAGACGATCGACGTCGTCGCCTGCGTCGACGGCGACCGCGTGCTGGTCAAGGACCAGACCGACCAGACCGACAACGGTATTTATGTGGTCGACACCGGAGCCTGGGACAGGGCGAAGGACTTCGACGGCGTGCACGATGTGGTGACAGGGACGCTCGTCCTAGTCACTGCCGGCACGACGAACATCAACACCTACTGGCGCGTGACGACGGCCAACACCGTAGACATCGACACCGATAACATCACCTTCGAGCAGGCACTGTTGTCGGACATCGCTATCGCCTCCTTTCTGCAGGCCGGCACCGGCGCCGTGGCCAGAAACGCACAAGACAAAATGCGCGACGCCGTCAGCGTCATGGATTTCGATGCAACAGGCGATGGCGTCGCCAATGACTGGGAATCGTGCCAGAAAGCGGCCGATTACATTCAGGGGCTCGTCGGCGGCATCGTGTTCTTTACGCCAGGGAAAACCTACAGGGTTGCCGGCAACACCATCATCATCTGGGGCAACAACGTGTCGCTGATGGGCTACGGGGCGACCATCTACAAGGACAACGCCGGAGGCAGCGCGGGCACCTACGGTGACGCCATTACCGTCTTCGGCAAACTCAACGGCAACCTCTACTGGTCGCCGCAAGTCGCTGGTGGGACGTACAGCACGCCAGCCCTTTATTCCGGCGCAACGACGCCGTCTGTCAATGTGAACATCGAGGGGTTTAAGGTGACCTTCGGCGCGCACTCCACCGACACCATCAACGGCATCTCCGGGCTCAACCTCGAGCACGTGACGGTCAAGAACTGCGTCGTTGAAGGCGCGCCACAAACCAGTTTCGCGTGGATAGCAACAGACAGCGCGCACTGCACCCATCTCACCATGGATAACTGCCTATCCGACAGCGCCGGCATGCAGGCGTACCGCTTCAACTCATACACCCCGAATGCCGGGGAACTGACTGCGCACGTCGTCAACTGCCGATCCGAAAACACGCTGCTCACCGTGGCCGTGCCGTGGCCTGAACAGTACGGCTTGCCGTCCTCGGCCTTCGTCAGAGCCTCCGGCACGAACCTGCAGTACCAGGTGACATTCGAGGCCTGCCAATTCGACGCGGCGGTGCATCTGCTGGATGGGTACCGAACTACCAGCTTCAAGAACTGCAGGCTCGGATTCGTCTTTGTGCTGAATGCAAGCGCAGGATGCGCGCTGATGTTCGATAACTGCCGCTTCCGTGAATTCGACACCGCGACCGGCTTCGGCACCATCGACACGCAGATCTATGCACGCAACACCTACAACGGCCCAGCGACATTGATTATCGACGGCTGCAGCTTCGAAGCAGCCGGCGCGACTGAGTACAACATCTACAGCCGTGGCTTCGACCTGGACGTCAGGAACCCCGTAAATAGCGACATCAACCTCTATTCGATCGAGTGGAGCACGTACCTGTCGGCCACGAACCTCGAACGCTGTTCTCTGCTCAATCCAGGGACATCGCCACTGACGCTCGCGGGCCGAGCGGCGAGCCTAAAGCAGTGCGACATCTACAGCCCGATCGACGTGCTCCAATCAACCCGCAAGACCATCACGCTCCAAGACAACAGGATCCACGTCGATGCCACCTTCGCAACGAACTGCGTGACGATCACCGGAGGGGCCGCGGCCGACGTGTATGCCGAGGGCAACATCATCGACTACGAGAACAATGCCTACGCGACCATCACGCTTGCACCGATCGCCAACATCAAGCACAAGCGCAACGCGTATCTCTACGATGCCGGGACAACCTTCTCTTACGACGAAACCTACGGCACGGCGGCACCCGCCAACGGGTACTGGCAGGCATCGTCCCGCGTGATCAACTCGGCGCCGACGGCGGGGCAGCCGAAAGCATGGGTGTGCACTGTCGCGGGAGCGCCAGGCACGTGGGTCAGCGAAGGCAACCTGTGAAGTGATGCCCAAACGATGAGCGAACGCTCAGACCTCCGAGGACAGATCCGCCGGGCGACGGTGACGCTAAACAGTCTGCCAGGACCACTGACAGTGGGCAACGGCGGCACTGGACTGACAGCCGGGACTAGCGGCGGAATCCTTGGGTTTACGGGGTCCACCACCCTCGCATCAAGCGCGGCCCTGGCGGCCAACGCCCCCATCATCGGTGGGGGGGCCGGTGCGACACCAACCTCGATCACAGCCGGCATCAACAATCAATTCCTGCGCGGCAATACCGGACTCGCCCCAGCATTCGGCACTGCCACATTGGCCTCTGCGGACTTCGCCAACCAAGGCACAAGCACAACCGTCCTGCACGGCAACGCCGCAGGCAATCCAACCTGGGGCCAGGTAAACCTCGGGGCCGACGTCACGGGCGACCTGCCATACGCCAACCTTGCGCAGGGCAGCGCCCTGAGCATCCTTGGTGTGGCAGGGAACGCGACCGCAGACGTCGCCTCGATCGCAGCAGGAACGGATCACCAAGTGCTGCGGCGCAGCGGCCTGAACATCGCCTTCGGTGCCGTTGACTTGAGCCAATCGGCTGCCGTGGCCAACCAACTGGCGCTCGCCAACGGTGGCACGGCCGCCAACCTGACCGCAAGCAACGGAGGGATCGTCTACTCTGGGGCGGCAGCCCTTGCGATCCTGGGCGGGACCGCGACTGCCGGGCAGGTCGTGCGCTCAGGCTCGAGCGCGGCGCCAAACTGGTCAACCGCAACCTATCCGGCAACGGTGACGGCCAATGCCGTGCTGCACGGCACAGCAACCAACATCATCGGCGAGTCGGCCAACCTGACGTTTGACGGATCGACACTGACGGCACCAACAATCGTCGCCGCGACGAATGCAAACCCTGACGCCAACGACGGCGCAGGGCTCGGGACCGGCCTCCTCGGCTGGTCAGACCTTTTTCTGGCCTCCGGCGGCCTCCTCAACTGGGCAAACGGCGACGCCGTTGTGACACACTCGACCGGCTTGCTTACGGTCTCCACCGGGGATCTACGCATAACAACAGCAGGCACCAACGCGGCAAGCGTGGTGACCGTAGGCGGCACGCAGACACTGACCGGCAAGACCCTGACGAGCCCAACCATCGGGACATCACCAACAGCCGCCGGCGCCACGTGGACCAGCCTCGGGACCGTCACAACGGCCGACATCAATGGAGGCACCATCGATGGCACCACAATAGGCGGAGCCAGCGCCGCAGCCGGCACGTTCACGTCCATCACGTTCTCGACCAAGCTAACGCTCGGCGATAACACCGACTTCGACGTGAATTTCAAAAATGCCGCGACCGCGGCCACGAGCGCGGCCGTCAACATCACCTCCGGCAACGCGGCCCTCGCGTCGCTCTACTTCTCAGACACGGACGTCAGCGCCGTCGGCCGCATCAATTATCAGCACAGCGACAACACGATGCACTTCTTCGTGGGGTCCAACGACCGCATGACCATCGCAGACGCTGCAGTAACGATGGCACTGGATCTCGTCGTCAGCGGCAACGATATCACCGGCTCCGGTGCCGGGACGCTACGAATGCCAGACGGCGTGCGCGTTGGGGCGGACTCGACCAACAACCTGTTCGATGACGCCAGCACTGGTGCCGGATCCGCCACCATCTACATCGGCAACGCCTCGATCAACACGACGTCTGATGTGCGCCTGAAGAACATCATCGGCCCATCGAAGCTGGATGCCATTGCGCTCATGAAGCGCATGCCGGTGAAAGACTGGACCTGGAACGACCCGAGCGACCAGTGCGAGAACAACCGCAACAGCCGAGGAATCTGGACCGGCGTCACGGCCCAGGACATCGTCGACGTGGTGCCGTTCCTGGTCAACGCCCCAGAGAGCCACTGCCCGGTCTGCCTGGCGGGTGAGGACTGCTGGGAGCATCCGACCCCATGGAATGCCGACCTCGCTTATGCGGCGGGCCTGTTCATCCTGGGATTCCAGCAACTCGACGCGAGGCTATCCGCACTTGAGGGCCGCCGAGCATAGACGTCAAACCAAAGGAGAAACCACCGTGGCAACCGACTACATCCGCGCCAAGATTGACCAGCTGAAAGCGCAACTGGCGAACGAATCCGTCAACCTCTTCAACCATGAGCTCATCATCGAGGACGCCCAGGTGCCGATAGGCGACCCGCAGGCGGACGACGAGATGAAGGCTGCCGCGGCCCGCGCCGTGATCACCGCCGCCGCCATCAGACGCCGGATCGATGTTCGCCAGAAGCGCCTTGCCGAGCTGCTCGCGGAGCAGGACGCCGAGCGCAAAGCAGCAAAGCCCAGCACATAGAGGCGAGACATGGAGCCGCACAGCACGTTTGCTGGGGTGCTCTTGCTGGCAGTGCGACAGCAGCTGTCGGTGATTGCCATCGCCCAGGCGCTGGTGGTGGCCATGATCACGGCGACCGTCACGGCCTACGCCACGGTCACCAAGGTCGACGCGCGCATGACAGAACTCATTCAGGACGTGCGCGACATCAAGGGCGACCATAGCGTCATCCGTGAACGCCTTACGCGCGTGGAAACCATCGTGCAGCAACCACCGAAAGAATCGTGGCGCGACTATAAACCAAACAAACCCTCACCCCAGGGGCGACAGTGACGATCCGCCACCGCCGCCGAGACGACCGAGGCCTGCTCTGCTGGCTCGCCATGCGCTGCAGCCAGCTCTGGGACTGGATCGACAAACGCGACATCGACAAGCACCTCGTGTCGGTCTTGATCCTGTACGGCACCTGGGTCGTCACCAGATGGGCGATGGCCTTCGCCAACGACGTGAACCTGTCCCAGCGAAACGGCATCGAGTCGGCCGCGCTGATCGCAGCCGTAACCGCGCCATACATGGCCCTGCAGGCCGCCGCGATTGCCTTCTACTTCAAGGCGAGGGGCCAATGACGACCGAGCACAAACTCACCAGAGGCGAGCGCAACAACAACCCCGGCAACATCCGCGAGTCTGCGGGCGACGCCACCCGCTGGCAGGGCGAGCGAGACACCGACGACGACCGGGCCTTCGAGGAATTCAAGACGCCACACGACGGCATCCGAGCCCTAGCCAAGGTGCTGCTCAACTACCAGCGCCGGCACCATCTGGACACCGTGAGGCAGATCATCGGCCGATGGGCTCCGCCGGTCGAGAACAACACGGAGTCCTACATCAAGGCGGTGGCGCGCAGCATGGCGACCGACGCCGACACCCCGCTCGACCTCGAGGACGAGGACCGGCTGGCCGCCCTGACCATGGCCATCATTCAGCACGAGAACGGCCGCTGCATCTACCCGCACAGCCAGATCTGGGCCGCGACGCAAGCGGCGCTCGCATGAGCTGGATCACGCGCTTCATGCCAGGAGTCGGCCCGGCGATCGGCGCCTTCCTTAACCCGTGGGTGCTGCTCGCCCTGCTGGCCGCGCTGGTGGGTGCCTACCTCTTCGGCCTACGCGAAGGCCACCAGCAGCTCGAGCAGTACCAGGCGGCCGTGGCCGCGGTAGGCAAGGCCAAGGAGGCCGTCACCCGGGCAACCATCGCCAGGCAGCAGGACATCACCAAAGGGGTCCGCAATGAAGCCAAGGAGCGCATTCGCAGCCTTAACCGCAATCACGCTGATCAGCTTGAGCGGCTGCGCACAGACACCAGTCGCAGCGTCCTGCCCACCGTTCCCGACGCCGCCGCCGGAGATCCAAACCCAGGCCAGGTCTGCTTTAAAAGAGACGAGCTTAATCGACGAGTGGGCGCAGCACTGGTCAAACTTCTTGAAGGAGCTGCGGGAGTCCTTCAGCGAGGCGATCGTCGCGCCATCGACTTCCTCTCCTGCGCGACCTGGGTCCTAGAGCAGAAGGCCGCCGGCGACGCGCTACGCCAGCCGCCGCCCTAGCCAACCACGCCGCGCAGGCGGTCTACCTCGGCAAGCGCGTCCCACATCCGCAGGCCAGCCAGCCGGGCGATGTCCACGCAGTCGGCAGGCGAGATCGGCTTGGCGTCCCGGTTCGCTGTAACGCGGCGGACCACGCGAATGCGCGGCGCTGCGCGAACGGTCTCGATGACGAGAACCCCGGAGGCCGGCGACACGACGTCGAGCAGGCCGTCAGACCAGACCTCCGCAGGCAGGCAGTAATAGTGTTTCCAAACCGACTGCGGCCACGTGCGTCTGGCACCGCGCACCCGGCCACCGGCCCCCCATGTCCAGCCACGCCACCACTTGTCCTTGCGACCATCGGCAACCAGGTCCGCCCGGCAGACCTTGATCTCGACGTCTATCAACCGCAGCCGAGGCTCGACGACGAGCAGGTCGCACTCATCGCCAGTCCACGTGCAGTTCGGCACGGCGAGCACACGCCGCTGGAATAAGACCCTGACGATCAGCCGGCCGACGCTGCGCTCGGTCCAGACCGTCATCCGCGCGCCGTCACGCGTTCCCAGATACCGTCCAGGCACTCGACCTGCTTGGCGGTCAGCGGCTTCAAGTCGTCCAGCCTCGCCTCGATAGAGTCGAGGAAATCGGCATCCCAGGCCGACAGCAGCCGCTCGCGCTTCCGGCAGTCCGCGATCAGCGTGCGGTACTCGTCGCGCCAATCAGGCACGGCGACCCAGCCTGACGCCGAGCACGGCGGGGCCCCAGCGGCGCTTGGCGCCGTTTTCCCGGGCGATCGCGCGCCGGCGCTCCGGCGGCACCTTCTCCATCCGGCCGCGGACCCCGGCAAGCGCAATCTCGCGCAGCCGATCGGCTGACAGGTTCCGGGCACGCGCCAGGCCGGCAAGCCTCGAGCGGGCCGCGCGCACCTCATCTGAAGGCAGACGGCGGTAGGGCGCCGCGGCGCTCGCCTTCCCCAGCATGCGGTAGTCGACGTGCTGCAGGTAGCAGGCGACGCGGCAGTAGTGGCGCTCGCAGCGCTTGACCTCGGACCCCAGCTTATAGAACTCCTGCCCGCACCCAAAGCAGGCGACCCGCAGGTAGGTCCTCACGTCTCGCCCACCCGCCGGCGCAGCCGCAGGAGCGTCTCGAGGACCGCCTGCATGCGCTCCATTTCCTCCTGGGCGGCCTCGGCATTCAACTTCCCAGCCTTGATCCAGCGCGGGTAGACGCGCCCGCGCATGCCGAGCTCGCGCTGCACGCAGGAGATCTGGTCCTCGAGGCTGACCTGCTGACCCACGGCCCTACCCCCCGATTTCCTCGAACAGCATTTCGAGCTGCGCCGAGCGGCTGCGCGCCTTGTCGAACTCCTCGCCCCAGCGGGCGACGACAAAGCGCTTCAAGACCGAGGCATGCACCCCGGCTCCCTCGGCGACGGCCTTGACCGCCTTCGAGAAATCCTCCTTCGCCTCCTCCTTGGATCCGTGCAGCTTCAACAGGTGGTCCAGCTTGTCGTTGATTGCCGACACCTTGATGACCTGATCCTGTCCGCCGTCCTTCCTGCCTCGCCGGCCGCGCTTCGCGGGACCAGCGCCATCCACCACCGACAACGAACCTTGCTGCATGAGAGCCTCCGTAACGTCTGGTTTGAACCCGGGCATGAGAGTCAGTCCTTCCACGGCAGATCATCCTCCAGGTCGGCGAAATGATCCACCCCAGCCGCCGCGGTGCCCTTTCGTTCGGCAGCCTGCTGCTCGAGCCAGACCTGGCACTCGGCAAGCGCCGAGCGCTTCAGCATGGCTAGGCGGACGAGGGAATACCGCCCCAGCACCTCGGCAAGGCCCACGCCCGCAGCCTTGATCTGGTGCCGGAGCGCCTCCTCCTCCTCCGCGGAAATAACGGGCTCCATGGGGCCGGCCGCAGCCGGAGCGGCAGGAGCCTCGCCACCAGACGTGTCGATCTGGCGGGCAACACGGTCACCGCCCAAGGCGGCCTTGCGGGCGTCCTTGGCGGCAACGACAGCCTCGATCATCGGCCGGATCTCGTCGGCCGGCACCCCAGGCGGAAACGCGCGTAGGCCGCGCTGGGCGTCTTCGAACACCCTGGCAAGGTCAGGCACCGTCCCAGCCCGCTCGATCGCGCGCAGGGCCGCTTCCCGGCACGCCTGGGCACGCTCCAAAGGGGTACCCGACACCGGCACAGCCGGCTCGGGGGCGCCCTCCAGCAACCAGCGGGCGAGCAGCCGCCCGTGCTCGCGGGTCAAGACCTTCGGCGCCCAGTCCTGAAAGACCGGGCAGCGGTTCTTGACCACCGACGCCCGGTGGGTGTCCGTGTCCAGATCGACCAGCGTGGTGAACTCGTACTCGATGCCGGGCCGCTGGACCGGCGCGAGGCCAATCCGGCGCGGCGCCTTGACCGTCGAGCCCGAGCGCGTCTGCTTATCCTCGAGCACCCAGGCGGTCTTCGAGCGCATGGTGGCGATGACGTGGCAGGGCGAGCGCAGCATCGCGTCGACGAACTCGTCCTGGGCCGGATTGACCGTGCTGCCGAAGGCCGAGAAGCGCTGGCGGTCTTCGAACCGATCGAGAAGCGCGAGCACGCCCCCCGCCCCCGCCCAAGCATGGGAGATCGAGTCGAGGATGATGACGGCACAGCCGGCGCGCTCGAGGGCCTGCATGGCGCCCACGTACCGCTCAACCGTATAGGGCGGGCCGAGATCGATCGTATCGTAGGCGCCAAGGTGGGCGTACAGCTGCCCAGACCGGCGCTCGGTATCGATCATGCCGATCTTGCCTTCGGCCGTGCCGGCGAGGACCTTGCGGTCGAGCAGCTCGTCCACGATCCCGAAGGCGAGCTCGAGCGACGTCCAGGTCTTGCCGCCCCCCGATGCCGCGCACACCGCAAGGCGCAGCCGCGCCTGCTTACGCTCGGCGCGCCGGATCTCGAAGGTTTCGGATGGCATTGGTTTACCCGTACCCGTACCCGTACCCGTCCCCGGACCCGGACCAGGACCCGTCCCCGTACCCGTCCCCGGACCCGTACCCGGACCCGTACCCGGACCCGTCCCCGTACCCGGACCCGTCCCCGGACCCGTCCCCGTACCCGTACCCGGACCCGTCCCCGTACCCGTACCCGTACCCGTCTTTTACTCGCGCCATACTGGCACGCTGGCGATAGAGGCACGCGCAGCATCAGTGATCGGGATGATCTCGATCACTTCAGTGAGCAGCACTTCCTCGACCGGAATTGGAAATTTGCACTGCTTCGGAGCGCTCGTTCCTTCGGCAGCGAGCTGACTCAGGCTCGCAGCGCCTTTCCAGTACCAAATCCGGCGGGCGCCAGCCAGCACAACCTCTTTGCCGTTGCGCGATTTGACGGTGCCAGCGAACACGCCGGCGCTGTAGGTACGGACCATGCAATAACGACCTATCATGTTTCCTCCTGATGTGATTGCTGTGGAACAACGAGGGCTTCGAGGCGCTTCCTGAAGGCCGCGAGATCGCGCTCCTCGCGCCGCAGCCGGTCGTGGTCCTTCTTCGCCTGCACGTGATCGGCGTCGAGCGACCAGTCGGCCCCGCAGGACCGCTCCAAGTCGTCGGCCTGCTCCTTCAAGCACCGCCCTACGCGCACCAGCAGGTTCCGGTCAGCTTTTCCGAACTCCACGATCCCTCCAACGGTAGTAGGCGCGCTCGAAGCGATCCGCGAGCGCTCGGACTTCCTCGGTCGTGATCGGCACGATGACTCCATCGTCACGCACCGCCCGCACCGACTTGATGACAGGCCTCGGATGCCCCACGTCGGGCTCGGGATCTGCCAGAATGGCACTGACGCGGGTCAGCCTTCCGCGGGGCCGCTCTATGTCCACAAAGGCCTCGACGTAGGCGCCCAGCGGCTGGGCGAAATCCTCGCCAGCCAGGATGCTGCGGAAGGCCTCGTCAACCCTGGCAGCGCTCACTTCTCGGCCTTCTTGATCGGCGTGACCTTGCGCCCAGTGACCGCGCGCTGCGTCTCGAGCGCGCGCCGGGCCCGCTCGAAGGTCTTCGCCACGTCGGTCGCATCCGAGCGCACGTAGCCTCGAGGGTAGCGCGCGGAATCGGTGAACTTCGGCTTCACGCCGCCACTCGAGCGAGCAGGAGCACGGCGTAGGCAAGGGCGAGCACGACCGCCCAGAGGGCGAGCCACTCTACCGTGTCCCAGATGGCGTCGTACCGGCGCTGCCGGCGCGCCCACTGCGCCCAGACGTCGAGATCGTCGATCATGGCCTCTCCCGCACGATTGCAAGCAGCCGGTCCAGCCGCTCGGCCATGACGGCCGACGAGCCTTCGGCGAAGCGGATCTGGAAGCCGAGGCGCCGCGCATCGGCGAGCGCATCGAGCGTGAGCGTCTTCGTGCCGGCGATGCGCGCCAGCACCTCGGCGCGCGGGCAGGCCGGATAGACGGTCAAGTTGCCGTAGACGCGGTCGACGCGCACGTCCATCGTGCCGACGATCTCGGCGACAGGGCGCAGCGTGGTGACGGTCGCGCTCACGACGACACCCCCATCGCGCGCTGCTCTGACAGCGACGGCTCCGAGACGACGCCAAAGCGCCGACGCACGGAGAGCAACGGCCACTGGTAGCGCTTTTCGTTGCGCATGGTGATGATCTTGGTCCCGCTCGGATTGCAGCCGACGATGTAATCATCGGTCCCGGGAATCACGGTGAACAACGGCGGCAGGCTCGGCTCGCACTGCCGCAGCTGCTCGTACAGCGCGCCTTCCTTACCGATGGCGCCGGCGACGACACCGTCCACCTTAAAGGTGAACGAACCGGCATCAGGATCGAACCGGCAATTGCCGGCGACGAGAGACTTCAGGTTGAACTGCTTGGCGACGCCTGCGGCCTCGAGGGCGGCATTGATCGCGTCGCGGATTTGCGGGAGCTGCTGTTTCAAGGTGGCCATTTCGTTCTCCAGTTTCACCCCGCGGGATGCGGGGCCACGGACGCATAAGACCATAGGCGCCGAAGAAAGTCAACACGTGTTGACTGGCGGCCAAAACGCGGGTATGTTGCCGACTATGCGAAAAGAGACGGTCGTCGAACACTTCGGATCCGAGCAGGCCGTCGCGGAGGCACTCGAGATCAGCAAGCAGGCCGTCAACAAGTGGCCAGAGATCATCCCTGAGGGCGTCGCCTACAAGCTCCAGGTGCTGACCGCCGGGCGCCTGCACGTCGACCCGAGCATGTACCCGAAGATCCACGCCGCGCGATGAGCGTCAAGGTAACGGCGCTCGTCTGGGACCACTTCCCGCTCGGCGGGGGCGAGTACCTGACGGCACTAGCACTTTCCGACCATGCTGACGACACCGGAGGCCGCATCTACCCGAGCGTCCAGAGGCTCGCCGCCAAGACCCAGCAGTCCGAGCGCACCGTTCAATACCACCTGAAGGCCATGCTAAAGATCGGATGGCTGCAGGTAGTCGAACGCGGCGGATCAGGCGCTGGGAAGGCCACAAGATACCGGATCCCGATCGAGCTGATACCACGAGATGTAGTGGGTAGGGTGCAAAATCTGCACCCTGCAGAATCCAGCACGAAAGACCCCGGAAGGGTGCAACCAGACGTAAATAAGGGTGCAACAGCTATTGCACCCGAATCATCAAGAACCGTCAGTAAAGAGAACCACCATGAGGCGGGCCGGGCCATGCCCAGCCCGGTCGCAGCCGCCTTCCGGGCCTACCAGGAAGGCATCAAGGCCCGCTACCAAGGCGACTACCCGCCGAGCGCGAAGGCGAACGGCCAGCTGGCGAACCTCGTGGCCAGAGTCGGCGCCGAGCACGCCGTGGCCGTGGTCCAGCACTACCTCGGCCACGCCGAGCCGTTCTACGCGCGCACCAAGCACAGCCTCGACTTCCTGATCCGGGACGCCGAGAAGCTCTGGGTCGAGCTGCAGGCAGCCACCACGGCCTCGAGGCCGCAGCCGCCGACCACCGCCAGGGTCGCGCTGCTGGATGCGGCTGGGTCCGTGATCCGGGAACTCGACCAAGTCCCGGCCGGCAACATGGTCGAGATCGCCAAGACGGCCGCGCGCAGCTACGCGAAGATGATTGCCGGCGTGAAGCCCAAGTACCTCGGCGTGCGCCAAGGAAACGAGCGCCAGCGCTTCTCCCTGGAGGATCTGAGCACATGAACCAGCAGCAACTCGCACTCGACATCGGCACCGCGCGCGCCGCGCGCGACGCCGGGATCCAGCGCGCCGCCGATCGATCGAGAACCTGGGCAGACGACGCCCTGCAGGACTTCGTCGCCTTCGTCGCCCGCCAAGGCGAAGCGACCATGGAGCAGTGGCGGGCGAGCTGGCTCGCCAGAGGCGGGCCGAGCCCGAGATCATCGAAAGCCTACGGCGCCCTCGCCGCGCGGGCGGCGAAGTCTGGCCTCGTTGTGAACACCGGCCGCTACGTGAAGGCGCAGAGCGCAAAGACCCACGCACACCCCGTGCCGCTGTGGAGGGCGACGTGAATGGCAGCGTATTACAACGAGATCGAGCCGTTTACTGCCCAATGGCTGCGGAACCTGATCACCGCGAACCTGATCGCGCCGGGTGAAGTCGATGACCGATCAATTGCCGATGTTTCCGCCGAAGATCTCCGAGGATTCACGCAATGCCATTTCTTTGCCGGCCTCGGGGGTTGGAGCTACGCGCTCAGGCTCGCCGGTTGGCCGGACGATAGACCCGTCTGGACCGGCAGTTGTCCCTGCCAACCCTTCAGCGCAGCCGGAAAAGGCGGCGGCTACGCGGATGAGCGCCACCTATGGCCACACTGGTATAGGCTCATCCGCGAGCGCCGCCCTTCAGTCGTCTTTGGTGAGCAAGTTGATGCCGCGATTAGAACAGGCTGGCTCGACGATGTTTGCCTATCGCTCGAAGAACTTGATTACGCCGTCGGGGCGGTCAGTTTTCCGGCTTGCAGCGTCGGGGCACCGCACATCCGGCAACGGCTTTACTTCGTGGCCGACTCCAGACACCGGGATCGGCCCGCATGGGCATCGCGGGGTCAGCAGCAATCCAAACCATCAATCAGCGCGGGATCTACAAGCCTCGGCGCAACTGGTGAGTTGGCCGACTCCGCAAATGAACGATACCGGAGTGAGCGAGACAGCGCGGCAGGGAGGCGAGAATCTATCGGTTCTGGCGACATGGGCGACGCCGAGCAGCAGGGATCACAAGGACTCGCCTGGCATGGCGACGACCGGAACGAACCCGGACGGCAGCGAGAGAACGCGACTCGATCAACTGCCGAGGCAGGCGCACCAGTTAACGGATTTTGGCACCCCTCAGAATGGCTCCCCTGCCGAGACGGAAAAGCGCGGCCAACTAAACCCGGACTTTTCCCTCTGGCTCATGGGTATCCCGGCAGAGTGGGCGTCCTGCGCGCCGCAGGGAACAGCATCGTCGCTCCGCAAGCAGCGGAATTCATCCGCGCTTACATGAGCGAGCAGCCATGATCCTGATCGGCATCGACCCAGGCCTGACCGGCGCCATCGCCATGCTCGACCACCGAGGCGCCTTCGCAAACCTCGCCGACATGCCGGTGATGGAGCGCCACGGCAAGGCCGCCTACGTGAAGAACCAGGTGAACGCCGCGGCGCTTGAGCAGCTGCTCAGGGACTGGACGGCCGCCTACGACCGAAACGAGATCCACATCGTGATCGAGACGCCGATCGCCTTCCCGGGGCAGCACTCAGCGACGACCGCGGCCTCCTTCCTGACCGCCGGCCACATCGAGGGCGTCGTGGCAGCCCGCCACTACGCGCACGAGCTCGTGCGGCCGCGGGACTGGAAGAAAGCGCTCGAGCTGTCGGACTCGAAGGAACAGGCCCGGGCCCGCGCCATCCGCCTGTGGCCGCCGGCCGCGAAGCTGCTCGAGCGGGTGAAGGACCACAACCGGGCCGAGGCCCTGCTGATTGCGAAGTACGGCTGGGATAAACTGAACTGACCAAAGAGGGGGAGAGCATGAACGAGAACGACTTCGAGGAATACCAGCGCGGGAAGGAACCCAGCGTCGACGCGGCCGGCCTCTGCTTCGCCGCCTGCGCCTTGCTGGCCGCGGCAGCGATCATCGCCGACCTGATCCAGCGCGTGCTGTGATCCACACCGACGTCCTGATCACCGGCGGAACCGGGTTTCTCGGCCGCGCGCTGGTGAAGCGCCTGCTGACGACCGACACCCAGCGCATCTGCATCTACAGCCGAGGCGAGTACGCCCAGGCAACCATGCGCCAGGCACAGCCGGATCCAGACGGCCGCCTGCGCTGGTTCATCGGCGACGTGCGCGACAAGGAGCGCCTGCGGCGCGCCATGCAGGGCGTGGGCCTCGTGATCCACGCAGCCGCGCTCAAGCGCGTGGAAGTCGGCGAGTACAACCCAGGCGAGATGATCAAGACGAACGTGATCGGCACGGCCAACGTGCTCGAGGCGGCCATGGACGAGGACGTCTGCCGCCTGGTCTACGTCTCGAGCGACAAAGCCTGCCAGCCGCTCAACACCTACGGGGCGACGAAGCTCGTCGGCGAGAAGCTCGTGCTGGCCGAAACCAGGGGAGCATGGGGCGCCATGACCGCCGCCGTGCGCTACGGCAACGTGGCCGGATCCACGGGCAGCGTGATCCCGACGTGGCGCACCCTTCTCGCCGCCGGCATCACGCACGTGCCAGTGCGAAATCCGGCCGCCACCCGCTTCTGGCTGCGCATCGAGGAAGCCGTCGACCTCGTCCTGTGGACGGCAGAGCACATGACCGGGGGAGAACTCGTCGTGCCGCTCATGCCGGCCTACCGGCTGGGCGACCTCGCCACCGCCATGGGAGCCCAGATGGACGTCCAGAACGGCCTCGGCCAAGGCGAGAAGCTCGACGAGATGATGATCGCGCCGGCCGAGTCGCCGGCCTTCCGCTACATCGACCCCTACCTCGTGGCCGGCGGCAAGGCGGCAGCCCTCGAGCCCAACATGACCGGCGTCAAGACATACATGCTCACCGTGGATGAGATCCGCGAGCGGCTGAAGGAGATCCCGTGAAGGTCCACGGAAACACCGGCCGCGGCGTCAAGGATCTGGTTGGTCAAAGGTTTGGAATGTTGACGGTAATCTCGCGCCTTCCATCGAGCAAGCACCACCGCACAAGATGGCAATGCATCTGCGATTGCGGAAACGAGACGATAGCGCGAGGAGAGTCGATGAAGCGTTCCCACAAGCGATCCTGTGGGTGCCTGCACCGCAAAAGCCACGGCGAAGCATCACAACGCAAGAAGCCACAGACCGCAGAATATGTTGCATGGGCCGGTATGAAACGACGGTGCTTCAACACACACGACCCGAAGTGGAGGGACTACGGTGGGCGAGGAATTAAGGTCGATCCGCGCTGGGCCAAGGACTACAAGGAATTCCTAAAATACGTCGGCCGCAGACCTTCTCCGATGCACAGCTTGGATCGAATCGACAACGACGGCAACTACGAGCCAGGGAACGTCCGTTGGGCAACAGCGAGGCAGCAATACCACAACAGACGAACCTTCCAGCGGAAAGGATGGAGGCAGGCAACGAAGCACGCATGGGGCGTCGTCCGCGACTTTGAGCAGGTCGTCGCAAGCTACACCGGAGCACCATACGCGGTGGCAGTCGACTCCTGCACGAACGCCCTTCTATTGGCCGTCGCATACAGCATTCGCAACGCGCCGATCAGACAGGCCGTAGACATCCCGCGCTTTACGTACATTGGGGTTGCGATGAGCATTCGCAACGCCGGCGCCGACGTGACATTCAGAGATGAACAATGGGATGGCAAGTACCTGCTGCTGCCTTACCCGATCTACGACGCAGCGCGGCACCTGACGAGCCGAATGTACATCGCTGGAACGTTGATGTGCTTGAGCTTTCATTGGGCGAAGCACTTACCGATAGGCCACGGCGGCGCAATCCTGTGCGACAACAAAGAAACCGCCGCCTGGTTGAAGCGCGCGCGATACGACGGAAGGACCGAAGGCGTGGCACCAAAGTCCGACGCATTCCGGCACATTGGATGGCACGTCGTGATGTCGCCTGTGTCTGCTGCGCAAGGCCTGTTGCTCATGGCGAGCATGAACGAACACAACGACCCCCTGCCCTGGGGCCCAGGCACCGACAGTGATTATCCTGACCTGTCGCAGATCGGACTATTCAAGTGAACCGTACCCAACGGCGCGCCGCGATGCGCCAAGCAAAGAGGAGAAACCGCATGGCCACCCAAGGCGAGCAGCAGCAACTGCAGATCCACCACGGCGTGACGCCGACCCAGGTTTACCTCGGGTTTTCGACGCCGATCCCGAACCTGTTCATGACGCCCGAGCAATGCCGCAGCATGATCGCCAACCTGCAGGCGAGCCTCGCCAAGCTCGAGGAAAGCCTGCTGGCGAAGGCGAACTGACCGTGACCGACGAAGGCGACAGCCTGCCAGTCAAGGCCGGCACCGACGAAGGCGCAGTCGAGATGATCATCAGCCAGGCGAACGGCCGGGTCGTCCAGCGCTTCCAGCGCCCCATGGCCTACGTGACCTACGAGCCGCAGAACGCAGTCGGCGTTGCCAAGGCCATGATCGACACCGCGGTGGCACTCGGCGCCCAGGTGACCGTGCAGGTACCCAAGCGCAAGATCACGCGCGAGGACCGCGCGCGCCTCGTGACCAGGGCGACACACGTCTTTCGCAGCATGCAGGAGCAGGGCAAGGCCCCGGCCGTGATCGCGCGCAACGTCGTCGACACCATCCTGTCGGCGATCGACTGATGCGCGCCGTCTGCATCATCCCGGCCCGCGCCGGCAGCCGCAGGATCCCCGGCAAGAACCTGAAGGAATTCCACGGCAGGCCGATCATCGCCTACTCGATCGAGGCCGCGCACCGCTCGGACCTCTTCGGCATGGGCGTCTACGTCTCGACCGAGGACTCGACCACCGCCAACGTGGCCTGGTCACTCGGCGCCGGCGTACACGTGCGCCGGCCAGAACTCGCCGATAACGCAGTCGGCACGCAGGCCGTGATGGCCGCGGCCCTGAAAGACCTATTCCCGGATGAGCGCGACCGGCCAGACATCGCCTGCTGCCTGTACGCCACAGCACCGATGATCACGACCGGCGACCTGCGCCGCGGCTGGGCGCAGCTACTCTCCGGGATCACCGCCTACGTCTACACAACGGGGCCCGACGGCCAGAGCGCCGGCAATTTTTACTTCGGTATGACGGAGAATTTCATCGCAGGACTACCGCTTGAGGGCAACAGCCACCACGTGGTACTGCCAGCCGAACGGGTCTGCGACATCGACACCGTGGACGACTGGATACGCGCCGAACGAATGTTCGCCGCGCTTCACCAACCGAGGGAGGCAGCATGAGAACCGAGCAGGAGGAGCACTGGGCGGGGCCGAAGGGCGACGCCTACCACGAGCGAAGCCCAGGCGACGAGCGTGCGAATTATCACTTCTTCGCCATGGCGCTCGACAAGGCCAACATGGGCGAGCGGGGCATGCGCACCATGATCGAACTCGGCGCCGGCACTGGCGCCAACATCCGCGCGCTGGTGAAGCGCTACCCGTTCGCCGAGATCACCGCGCTCGAGCTGCACACCGGCGCCGCCAAGATCCTGAAGGAGCGCGCGCCGCACGTGCTCGTGGCCGCGGGCGTGAGCGTGACCGACTGGGAGCCGCTCCCGAAGTACTGGGACGTCGTGATCACCAAGGGCCTGATGATCCACATCCCGCCAGCCGACCTGCCGGCGGTCTACGACCGCATCCACACCGCGGCCGGCCGCTACATCCTGCTCGCCGAATACTACAACCCGACCCCAGTCGAGATCCCGTACCGGGGCGAGGCGAACCGCCTGTGGAAGCGCGACTTCGCAGGCGAGATGCTCGACCGCTTCCCGGACCTGATGCTGCGCGACTACGGTTTCGCCTACCACCGCGACACCGAGGCGCCCCAGGACGACCTGACGTGGTGGCTGCTTGAAAAGAGCCAATGAGTGACCAGGCCGAGGCACCTGTCTGCCTCTGGGAGGGCGACGTCGACGGCCCGGACTTCGCTGTGTGCCAGGCGCTTCGCGCGCGGATACGGGCGATATGCTCCTGCGAAGCCTGCCGCAGGCGCCGCGAGCGCGAACTGACAGACGAACAGAAAATGGAGCCAACACCGTGAATCGCTGCCTGCAGTGCCTGATGCCCGACACCCGCCCTGACACCGCGTTCCTGAACGGCGTCTGTTCGGCCTGCCTCGCCTACGCGGGGCGCCCCAAGATTGACTGGCAGGCCCGTGAGGAAGACCTGCGGGCGCTCCTCGCCCGGGCCCGCGCCGTCGCCACCCAGTTCGGCAACACCTACGACGTGATCGTGCCGAGCTCAGGGGGCAAGGACTCGACCGCCCAGGTGCTGATGCTGAAGGAGCGCGGCGCCCGGGTGCTGGCCGTGACCGCGACGACCTGCCACCTGACGCCGATAGGGCGCGCGAACCTGGACAACATCGCCAGGCACGCAAGCACCGTCGAAGTGACGCCAGACCGCAGCGTCCGGGCGAAACTGAACCGCCTCGGGCTCGAGCTGGTGGGCGACATCAGCTGGCCGGAGCACGTCGCCATCTTCACGACGCCGTTCCGCGTCGCAGCAAAGGCCGGCATCCCGTTCATCTTCTACGGCGAGAACCCGCAGAACCAGTACGGCGGGCCGCTGGAAGCCCAGGACGCACAGCAGATGACGCGCCGATGGATCTCGGAATTCGGCGGCTTCCTGGGCCTGCGGGCAGCCGACATGGTGGGGCAGTCCGGCATCACCGAGGCCGACATGGCCGCCTACACGCTGCCGGCAGGTCTCGAAGAAGCCGGCATCGAGGCGCACTTCCTCGGGCAGTACCTGCCATGGGACAGCCACGAGAACGCCGCTAAGGCGCGCGCTGCAGGCATGAGGCAGGAGCGGCCAAGCGCTGCCAACCACTGGGACCACGAGAACCTTGATAACGCCTCCACGGGCTTGCATGACGCGATGATGTGGAGAAAGTACGGCTACGGTAGAGGATGCGCCCAGGTGTCTGTCGACATCCGTGCCGGCCGCATCGATCGCAAAACGGCGCTGCAGTGGGTCGAGCACTTCGACGGCCTCTTCCCGACCGAGTATGCCGGCATCACCATCGACGCCGTACTCGAGCGCATCGGCATGACGATGAACGACCTGCTACCGATCCTGCACCGCTTCACGAATTGGGACCTCTTCCAAGGCGAGCACGACTGGCGTCCGATCCTGAAGGAGTCCACGTGAGGCTCGCCGCGAGGATCCTCAAAGTGCTTAAGGACGGCGGGCCCAGAACGCCCTGGCTCTTCCGTGGGTTGGCGAAATCAGACGCAGAACTCCAGCAGGCGATTGGCGTGCTGTTCCTCGACGGCACCGTGGAATGGAAGGGCCGCAAAAAGGGGCGCCGGCTGGCCGCGCGCACCAGATGAGCCTCGCCAAGCGCATCATTCCGACGCTGCTCTGCCGCGGCCGGCAGTTGGTGAAGGGCAGCCAGTTCAATAGCTGGCGCTCGGTGGGCCTCGCCACCCAGGCCGTGCGCATCCACCAAGCGCGAAACGTGGACGAGCTTGTCCTGCTCGACATTGCCGCCACCGCCGAGGGCCGCGGCCCCGACCTCGCGCTGGTCGAGGAACTCAGCGACTGCTGCTACATGCCGCTCGCCGTGGGCGGCGGGATCCGCACTGTGCAGCACATCCGGGATCTGCTGAAGGCCGGAGCCGACAAAGTCGTGATCGGGAGCGCCGCGATCGAGGATCCGTACCTGCTGAAGGACGCAGCCCAAGCCGTCGGCCGCCAGGCGATCGTCGCTTCGATCGACTACCGGCAGGACACGATCGGCCGCGTGGTCTACGGCAGGAACGGCACCAAGCTCACGCAGTTCGACCCGATCTGGTGGGCGCTCAAGTGCCAGGGCCGCGGCGCCGGCGAGCTGCTGCTGACCAGCATCGACCGCGAGGGCACCATGCAGGGCTACGACATCGATCTGATTCGCCTGGTGTCCAAGGCAGTGGACATCCCAGTGATTGCGCACGGCGGTGCCGGCAGCTACGAGCACATGCGCGAGGCGATTGAAGCCGGGGCCGACGCCGTGGCCGCGGGCGCCATGTTCCAGTTCACCGACCAGACCCCGAAGGGGGCCGCGACGCACCTTGCAGAGAGAGGAGTGGAAACCCGCCTATGAGCCGCATCAACCTGCAGGACGTCTACGTCGGCCGCCTCGTGCGCCCTGGGGCCGCGGAATTTCTCTACGAACTGATGAAGGAGCGCGACCCCGAGATCAACATCAGCCACCGCGAGCTGCCGACTTTCGAGCAGCACATGGACTTCATCGATCGCCGGGTCTTCCGCCTGTGGTATCTGATCGACGTCACCGAATTCCTGGATCCGACACCTGGACCGATGGTCGGCCCACGCACACGCCTCGGTTGGGCCGGCTACGTGAGCGCAACCCAGAGGAACGAGATCGGCATCGTCCTGAAGCGCAGCCACCGCGGCATGGGATACGGGCCCGAGGCCCTGCGCCTGTTCATGGGGCAGAATAAACCACTGCCGTCCGATCCCGGCGAGAGGAACGCCCGCTGGCTTGCCAACATCGCGCCAACCAATCCACACTCCCGGCACGTCTTCGAGAAGCTGGGATTCCTGAAGATCCAAGAAACGTTCGCGCTGGGAGGATAACCATGGCAAAAGCACCGAAGCAGGACGCGCTCGACGCGCTGGCAACCGGAGATCCGAAGAAGGTGATGGCGCTCATGCTGTGGACCGCCAGGCGCCAGAACCCGGACATGTATGTGAAGATCGACGCCCGCGACATCGAGACGTTCGACGCCTGCATGACCTACCAGAAGGTCGCGGCCGACGTGATGGTGAAGCGCCCGGCTGGCCTGCAGCCGCAAGCCGGCATCCCGGCTACGCACAACAGGCGCGCCGTCCCCGCCCGCGAGGGCGCGCCAGCCAAGCCCTACGTGATCGTGGCGCTCGTCGAGCGGGGCACGGAGAATGCCATCCGGCCGATAGAGAGCACCGAGGACGACTACGAGGCCGCCCAGCAGGCCGGCAAGGTGCGCGCCGCCCGCGACCGCGCGCGCAGCCTCGCCACGCTGATCGTGCGCCAGGCGCAGTCGGGCGAGACATCGCTCTCCGACATCAAGGACGCAGCCGACGCGCTCATGCTGCTGGCTGATGCGTGATCACCCAACGCAGCACCAAACGAAGATCCGTAATGATCGCCAGCGCTTCTACGACGAGCCGGTCTATTGCAAACCACTTCCAGATCCAATCGGGCGGGCGGTGAGACAGGCCCTACGAAGCAACCGCGCGGATCCTGTAATGAACGACGACAGGGAGCCGCGGCCCGTGGTCCTTCGCTACGAACGCGTAAGACTGCGGTGGATGGTGCCTGACGGCAAGGGCGGACTGAAACCGAGGGACGAATGACGTGCATGGTCGTGGCCGAGATCTCGGCCAACCACCTAGGCAGCTTCAACCGCGCCTGCGCGATCGTGGACGCAGCGCAGACCGCCGGCGCGCACGCCGTGAAGCTGCAGACCTGGACGCCAGGCACCATGGTGCTGGATCCCGCGCTCGTGATCGCTGAAGGGCCGTGGGCCGGTCAGAACATGGCAGCGCTCTACGACCAGAACATACTGCCCTGGAAGGCGCAGGCCGCGGTATTCGAGTACGCCAAGGCGGTTGGCATCGAGTGCTTCGCCTCGGTCTTCGATCACGACGCCCTCACCTTCCTGCAGGGACTCGGCTGCCCGCGCTACAAGATCGCCAGCTTCGAGCTCTGCGACCTGCCGCTCATCCGAGCCGTGGCCGCGACCGGCAAGCCGATCATCCTGTCGACCGGCATGGCATGGAAGCAGGACATCAACGACGCCGTCGACACCGCGCGCAGGGCCGGCGCGAAGGACATCACGCTCCTCAAGTGCACGAGCGCCTACCCGACGCCACCCAGCCAAGCGAACCTCGCCACCATGACATCGATGGGCAGGACGTGGGATGTCAAGGTCGGCCTCTCAGACCACACCCAGGGAATCGGCGTGGCCGTGGCAGCCGCCGCGATCGGCGCCACCATGATCGAGAAGCACGTGACACTCGCGCGCGCTGACGGCGGCCCGGACGCCGCCTTCTCGCTCGAGCCACGCGAGCTGGCCCGCCTGGTGGAGGAAGTCGCCCGGGTCGAAGGCTGCATGGGCACTGGCCTCGCCTACGGGCCGACGGCCGACGAAAAGGCCCACGTCGAGCTCAGGCGCAGCCTGCACTTTGCAGCCGACCTGCCGGCCGGCGCCACCGTCGAGCGCCAGCACGTCTGCACGGCGCGACCAGCGCGCGGCCTCGCCCCCAGGCTGCTGGGCGACGTGGTGGGCGCCAAGACAACGGCAGCCGTGCACCGCGGCCAGCCCGTGAGCTACCAGGTGATCGAGCGCAAGCCCAGGATCGCACCCTTGCAGCCCGTGGCAACCTGAAATGCCGCTTATGAAAAACAACAACTTACGGATCGAGTACCGGCAGGTCTCGAAGCTCAAACCCTACGCGCGGAACGCCCGCGTCCACCCGCCCGAGCAGATCACCAAGATCAAGCGCCTGATCGAGACGGTCGGATTCGTCGTGCCGATCCTCGTGGATTCAAAGAAGGGCGAGATCCTGAAGGGCCACGGCAGCCTGCAGGCCGCCCTGCAGCTGGGCATGCAGCGCGTGCCCGTGATCGAGCTCTCGGGCCTCTCGGAGGGCGAGAAGCGGACCTTCATCCTGGGCGACAACCGGGCGGCGCTCGATGCCGGCTGGGACCAGGACCTGCTCAAGATCGAACTCGGCGACCTCAAAGCCATGGGCATGGACCTCGGCCTGACAGGCTTCGAGGCGAGCGAGATCGCGCTCACGCTCGAGCCTGACCCGCCTGCACCGACCGAACCACCGGCGCCAGAGCTGCCCAAGCACGCGGTCTCGAAGTCAGGCGACGTCTGGCGGTGTGGCGACCACCGCCTCATGTGCGGCGACGCAACAAAGCCGGCCGCCCTGAAGGCGCTCATGGCAGGCGGCAAGGCGCAGTGCGTCTTCACCGACCCGCCCTACGGCATCAGCTACGAGAGCCCGAGCGGCGGATTCGAGGCCATCCAGGGCGACGAGCTGCGCCGAGGCCAGCTCTACCAGCTGCTGAACAGCGCATTCGCGGCCGCAATCGAGCACACCCGAGAGGACGCCGGCTGGTACGTCTGGCACGCGAGCGCAACCCGAGAGGACTTCGCCAGGGCGCTCAGGGACGTGGGCCTGGTCGAGCTCGGCATGATCATCTGGGCGAAGCCCGCCATGGTGCTCGGCTGGTCGGACTACCGATGGGCGCACGAGCCCTGCTTCTACGCCGCCAGGCAGGGCGTGAAGCCGGCCTGGCACGGCGACCGTACCCAGACCACCGTCTGGCGCCTGGCCGCGCGTAGCGCCAAGGGCGAGGCCCACACGGCCGTCGGGCAGGGCCTGATCCTCGCCACGAAGGCCGGCGGCGAGATCTACGTCTCAGCCCAAGCCCCGAAGGGCCGCAAGGTCCGCCACATGCACGTGGACGGCACCGTGCTCCTGCAGGCCTCCGGCGGCCCGGCCGAGGACGTCTGGGAAGTGAGCCGCGACGCAGGCCTCGGCAAGGCTGGTGCCGCACTCCACCCCACCATGAAGCCGGTCGAACTCGCCCGCCGAGCACTGGGCAACTCGACCACCGAGGGCCAGATCGTGCTCGACTTCTTCGCCGGCGCCTCGAGCACCATCATCGCCGCCGAGCAGACAAAGCGCGTAGGCTACGCGCTCGAGCTCGACCCGCGCTACGTCGACGTGGGCGTGAAGCGCTGGCAGGAACTCACCGGGAAGGCCGCCACCCATGCAGCCGAGAAAAAGACCTTCGACGCCATCGCCAAAGCCAGAGGAAAAGGCAAAGCGTCGCGTGGGTAGGCCGAAAGGCGCCAGCCGCTTCGTGCCAAGCCGCGAGCAGCGCCTGACGGTCGAATTCATGGCGGGCGCCGGCATCCCCGAGGACGACATGTCCCGAGTGATCATCCACCAGACCACGCAGGAGCCGATCGGCGTCAAGACGCTGCGCAAGTACTTCCGGCAGGAACTGGACGGCGGGCACACGAAGGCCGACGCCCAGGTGGCGCAGGGCCTGTTCAAGAACGCGACCACCGCCACCGAGACGTACCCAGGCGGCATCCCGGTCGCGCAGATCTTCTGGCTGAAAACTCGCGCGCGCTGGCGCACCGCCGACAAGGACACGCCGCCCGCACCGACGCCCGCAGCCCCCGAGCAGATGGACGAACTCGAGCAGATCAGGCGCCTGTCCTTCATGCTCGCCAAGGGTGCCGTCGCGGCTGAACGGGCCGCTGAACCACCGCCCAAGCACGCGAAGAAGAAGATCACGATCCCTGGCTGACTTGTGCGCGGCGCGGCGACGCGCTACAGTGCGCGCCATGCCAGCAGGATCTACCGCGGCACAGAGAGCGCGCATGAAAAAGCGCAGGGCGAAGCACGTGAAGAAGCCCGCAATGATGGCAAGCGCTACGGCCGCGAGGAGCATGCGCAGCTACGCAGCCAACCGCAAGATGATGAAGGCCTATTGACCATGCGCGCCTACGCTGCCAGAAGCCCGATCGACCAGATCTCGCAGCCCCCGGACACCGTCCAGACGCTGCTCGTCGAGAATTCGAGCGGCCAGGCCCTTGACTGGGGATCCACCCTCGCGCAACTCGTGCGCTTCACGGGCTTGAGCACGGCAGGCGCCCAACTCAACTTCAGCGTCAACCTGCAGACGACGATGGCCGCGATACCGTCGAGCGGGACGAGCGTTGCAACCGGCTCGAGCGGCAGCAACATCCCGGTGAACGGCACCAGGACGCTGCAGATCCCGCCGGGCTCGACCGGCTGGTCGGCAGCCGCGGTCAGCTCGGGCTACATCATCGCAGAGCAGTGGAGGATGTGACGTGCGCTCCTACGGCGCCCTGAGTCCGACCGACAAGATCCCGCAGCCGCCGGACACGGTCCACACGATCCTGCTCGATGCGGCCGTCGGGCAATCGAGGGACTGGGGCGCATCGGCATCAAGCGCCGGCGCCGCGGCGACTTACGCGCACCTCGTGCGTTTCTCCGGCCTCAGTAGCGCGGGCGCAGCACTCAACTTCCACGTGAACGTGGTCAGTACACATGCGGTGGTGCCATCGAGCGGCACCAGCGTGACGACCGGCACAACCGTCGGATCGACCGGCAACAGCCTGCCCGTGCTCGGCGAGCGCACCCTGCAGATCCCGGCGTGGTCAACGGGTTTCTCGGTGATCGCGCGCACGAGCGGCTACGTGATGGCCGAAGTCTGGCGCAAATGAAAAGCAGGAGGAGAGGCAGCATCGAACGTAAAGGGGCAAGACCATGACGACACTCACCGCACTGCGCAACTCGATCCTGACGTCCATCCACGGACGCAGGCTCGGCCTGAACTCCAACGAATTCATGGTGGGGCCGAAGGACATGGCTGTCGCCACCCAGTCGCTGACCTCCGGGTCGACTGCCACCCAAGTCACGAACTACGGCATCACGATGCTGGACGTGACCACGGGCGCGGCGACGACCGCATCCTCGCTCGGAACGACCGAAGTCGGCTGCGCGTGGACCATGGCGGCGCCCGAGCCAGGTGTGCGCAAGACGCTGATGAAGGTCAGCGCCACCCTGGGCAGCACCATGCCGGTGGTCGTCGGCTTCGGCAGCGGCGTGACCGGCTACAACTCGAGCTTCCTGTCGACCGCAACCGGCGTCATGCTGAACGCCGTCGGCCAGCAGGTCACGCTGATGGGCATCACCACGGCGAAGTGGCTCGTGCTGGCGCTCTCGACAGGGGCATCCGTACCGTCGAGCTGATCAACAACGCAACTTCTGAGGAGGAGAACGATGAAAGTCGCAGTATTGGGCTCGGCCCCTTCGTCCCTGGGGCTCGCGCCCTTCGGCGACCCGACGTGGCAGATCTGGGGATGCTCGCCTGGCGTCTACTACCAGTGCGGCAGCCCCAACGCGTGGTTCGAGCTGCACCGCTGGGAACCGCCGGTCGTCGGCAATCCGGCCAAGCAGCGCCAGTGGTTCAGCCCGGAGTACGTGCAGTGGATGGCGATGCGCGATCCGGCGCGCTGCCCGGTCTGGATGCACGAGCCCGTGCCCGAGATCCCGGCCTCGCGCGCGCTGCCGATCGACGCGCTGACCGAGCAGTTCGGGACGTTCTTCTTCACGTCGAGCATCGCCATCATGATCGCCATGGCCATCAGGGCGATTCTGGCCGAGCGCGAGCAGCGGCCCCCAGACGTGCCGGCCGACGACGCCATCGGCCTCTTCGGCGTGGACATGGTGGCGACCGAGGAATACGGCTACCAGAGGGCCGGCTGCCAGCACTTCCTGCTGCTCGCCGCCGACCTCGGCATCAACGTCGTCGTGCCGCCCGAGAGCGACCTGCTCAGGCCCATGCCGATCTACGGGATCTCCGAGTCGAGCCACTGGCACATCAAGAACCTCACCAGGAAAAACGAGCTGCTGCAGCGCAAGGTGCTCGCCGAGCAGCAGGCCGCGGCAGCCACCACCACGGTCGCCTTCCTGAACGGTGCGCTGGACGACCTCGAGTACCAGATGACGACGTGGGGCGAGGACCGCACCGGCATGGGCGTGCACCCGACGGTGCTTGCCAGAGGGCCGAGCATCAGGGCAGCAGTCGTTGAGAGCCTGACACCGACAGCCGAACCCCAGCCGAGCGGAGAAGCCACATGAAGATCGCCGTGCTCGGATCGGCGTCAAGCTCGATCCACAAAGCCCCGTTCCAGAACGAGCAGCACGCCCTGTGGATGCAGGGCAAGGCCCCGAGCCTGGCGCGCGCCCACGGCCAGATCGGTGGCGAGTGGGACATCTGGGGATGCAGCCCAGGATGCTGGGCCGTGTCACCTCGAGCAACCCGCTGGTTCGAAGTGCATCGCTGGGAGCCCTACGCGCAGTGGTTCGGCCCCGAGTACAGCCAGTTCCTGCGCGACTTCAAGGGCATTCTCTACACCGGCGGCACGGTGCCGGAATTCCCGAACCACGTCGTCTACCCGATCGACAGGATCGAGGAGAAGTTCAGCAGTTACTTCCTGACATCGAGCCTCGCGCTCATGGTGGCGCTGGCCATCGACACGATCGAGCACCTGCGCGAGCAGCGCCAGATCAGCCGTGCGCAGGAGCGCGGGGAGGCGACCAAGGGCCTCACGATCACGGACGGATTCTCGAAGCAGGCATTCGAGGCCGAAATGCAGAAGGACGACTCGGACGACGTGATCGGCCTCTGGGGCGTCGACATGGCAGCGAACGAGGAGTACGCCTACCAGCGCCCAGGCTGCCAGTTCTTCCTGCTGGAAGCCATGCGCCGCGGCATCGGCGTGTTCCTCCCGCCCGAGTCGGACCTCATGCGGCCGATGCCGGTCTACGGCATCAGCGAGTGGGACCACAACTACATCAAGCTCACGGCCCGCGCGCGCGAGCTCTCGAGCCTCTCCGGCCAGGCGCAGGCGAACATCGCCGAGGCGCAGAACAAGCTCGCCGGCGTCCAAGGCGAACAGCACGCGCTGCAGTACTTCGTGCAGACCTGGACGAGCCCCTACGGCATGCTGCCCGGCATGGTGATCGGGCAGACGCCAGGCACCGGTCTCGGGAGCGGCATCACGCACCTTGACGGCAGACCAATCGAGCGCATGACGGTAGGTGGTCCAAAGAACGACGTGCTCGAGGCCATGACCGAGCCACCGCAGGTCGCCTTCGCCAAGGAGATCATGGAGGCCCTGCGCCCGCACGCCGGCGAGACAGGCACGAGCGAAGGCGCGATCGACGTGATCAGGCGCCTCGGACAAGAAGGAACAGTGGGGCGTACACTGACCGCGCACCTGCAGCACTTCGCGCACCCAGGCGAGACAACCGAGGCCACGCTCAAGCGTTTGATCGAGGCGGCCGTGACTGGGGGGCAACATGAAAAGACCTTGCAACAATTGCCAGAAACGCTGCGAAGGAAAATATCGTCTGGCGCCCCCGGAGATTTTACGAGGCACGTAACGGAATCAAAGCAAGGACGGTGGCCAGCGAAGGCAGCGAAGAAACGCCGCCGATAACCAAAGGAGCAACACAGTGGACAACCAGCACAAGCACATCAAGGGATACAGGGACTTGACCGAAGATGAAATCGCGCTGATGAACGACGCCAAGAACAAAGGCGAGGACATCGGCAAATTGATCGAAGCCTTGCGCGCGATGAAGGACATTGACCAGCGTTGGCTGGCAATCGCGGCAACCGATCTGCAAAAAGGCTTCATGGCGTTGATTCGTTCGATTGCCAGACCGACAACGTTCTAGGCGCTAGGCCCGATGGCCAAGGGCGTCCTCGACGAGCTGCTCGAGCGGGTGCGGGCGAAGCCCGTACCAGTGCGCCGCAAGATCGCCGAGGAAGTCCACCAGGCCACGCGCCACATGGCCTGGGTACCGAACCCCGGGCCCCAGACCGACGCCTACCTGTCGGCGGCCGACATCCTGCTCTACGGCGGGCAGGCGGGCGGCGGGAAGTCCCACCTGCTCCTCGGCTGGGGCGTGAATGAAGCCGACACCGGCATCATCTTCCGGCGCGAACTGACGCAGACCGACGGCCTGGAATCCGACGGCAAGGCCATCCTCGGCGCGCGCGGTTGGAACGGAACCGACCACGAATGGACGCGGCCTGACGGCAGGACGCTCAAGCTCGCCGGCATGCGCGACGCCGAGAGCTGGATGGACCATGCCGGCCGCGAGCGCGACTACTACGGCTACGACGAGGCCGGCGAATTCCTCGAGGCCCAGATCGCCAGCCTCTTCGCGTGGCTGCGGGCGAGGCCCGGCCGGCGCACCAGGGTCGTGCTTGCCTCGAACCCACCCAGGACAAGCGACGGCTACTGGATGCTCGACTGGTTCGGCCCGTGGCTGGACGAGAGCCACCCACTCTTCCCGACCGAGCCAGGCAAGCTCCTCTGGGCGGTCTACATCGGCAAGAACCTGAAGGACCAGCCAGGGCAAATGGTCTGGGTCGAAGGGCCAGGCGAGTACACGGTGAACGGCGAGACATACACCGCCCGCAGCTACACCTTCATCCCGGCGAGCCTCGAGGACAACCCATACCGGAACACGGCCGAGTACCGGGCCCAGCTGCAAAACCTCCCTGAGCCCCTGCGAAGCCAGCTCCTGAAGGGCGACTTCACGGCCGGCCTGACCGACAGCGCCTACCAGGTGATCCCGAGCGCCTGGGTGCGGGCCGCCCAGCGCCGCTGGACGGAGAAGCCCCCGGCTGACGTGCCGATGTGCGCGATCGGCGTGGACCCCACCGGCGGCGGCCAGGACGACATGGTGATGGCGCCCAGGCACGACGCTTGGTTCGCGCGCCTCGTCAAGATCCACGGCAAGGACATCCCGCAGGACCGCCTGGGCACGGCAGCGGCCGGCCTCGTGGTCACCGAGCGCCGGGACAACGCGACCGTCGTGATCGACCTCGGCGGCGGGTACGGCGGCGGGATCTACAACCACCTGTCCGAGAACGGCGTCGAGTGCATCGGCTACAAGGGCGCCGCGGCGACGACCCGCAGGACGAAAGACAAGAAGTTCGGCTTCACCAACACCCGCTCGGCCGCCTACTGGGGCATGCGCGAGGCCCTTGATCCAGATCAACCCGGTGGAAGCGTGGTGGCGCTGCCGCCCGACAAGCGGCTGCTGGCGGGCCTATGTGCGGTGACATACGAAACGACGGCCCGGGGGATCAAGTGCGAGCCCAAGTCGAAGTCCGAAGGCGGCGAGAAGGGCGTCGTCGAGCGCCTCGGCTGGTCACCGAACGAGGCCGACGCCGTGGTCATGGCGTGGTGGGCGGGCCCGAGGATGGCCACCCACGCGGCCGATTGGATCGACCGCAAGCTCGACAACCAGGGCCGCGGCATGACCGGCATGAAGCCGAAGGTCGTCGTGGCATACCAGGCGAGGCGCCGCCGGTGAAGATCCAGCGCGAGCGCGTGCACGGCCTGTGGGACGAATCGACCGATCTGATGGCCGCAGGCGCCGCCCAGTTTGACCCGTGGCCAGACCTTCCGTTCGACATCAACCGGCGCCTGTACGAGACGATTGAGGAGGCCGGGTGCCTGCGGGTCTACACAGCGAGGATCGACGGTAAGCTCGTCGGATACGCGGCATTCGTGGTCGGCACAGCCCCGCGCCGGCAGTACCTGCTCGAGGCCCAGCAGAACGTCGTGCACGCCGAGGAAGCCGTCAAAGCGCGCGTCACGCCGGCGCTTGTCAGGCATGCCGAGAAGGCACTAGGTGCGGAAGGCGTGAAAATGGTCTACCATTCTTCGCCCATGGGGTGCCGCTTTGCGCGGCTGCTCGAGATCCTGGGCTACAAGCCGATCGCGCAGATCCACGCCAAGCGCCTCGCGTGAGAAGAAAAAGGAGACAGCCATGGGCATCGATCCAGTCACCCTGACCGCAATCGGCGCCGTGCTCTCCGGCGGATCCGCGCTGATGGGCGCCCTCAACAAACCCGACGCGGCTGCACCACCTCCGGTCGAGCCAGCCACCCCGATGCCGGATGAAGAAGCGCTGAAGAAAGCCAGGCGCCGCTCGATCTCGGCGCAGCTGGGCCGCCGCGGGCGGCAAAGCACCATCCTGACCGACACCGGCGGCGACGCGCTCGGCGGATGAACCAGACGATCGGCGTGCTGTACTCGTGCGAGCAGTGCGGCATTCTGAATCAGGAAGTGCAGGTGCCAGCGCGCGACGCCGAGGATGTCATACAGTGGATGGAGAAGGTCTGCATCATCGCGCTGTGCGCCGATCACGAAAGCAGATCGCCACGCTGCCACCCTGAAACGTTGACCCATATCAAGATCCCGATGCCCGCTGGCGTCGATCGCGTAGGAGGCGCTCAGGTCCAATGACCCCGAAGCAACTCCGCGAGCTCGCCGACAACCTCTTCGCAAAGAGGGGGTCCCTGCTCTCCTTGTGGCAGGAGCAGGCCGAGAACTTCTATCCCGAGCGCGCGGACTTCACCGCCACGCGCTCGCTGGGCGAGGACTTCGCAGCGAACCTCACCACCAGCTACCCGCTCCTATGCCGGCGCGACCTCGGCGACCAGATCGGCGTGATGCTGCGCCCAACGCAGAAGCCCTGGTTCCACATGGTGCCGCGGGACGTGAAGATTAGCGACAACGCCTCCCAGCGCTGGCTGCAGTGGGCCGAAGGCACGATGCGCCGCGCCATGTACGACGGCAAGGCGATGTTCAACAAGGCGACCAAGCAAGGCGACCACGACTTCGCCACCTTCGGTCAGGCCGTGATCAGTGCGCAACTGAATCGCTTCCGCGACGCCCTGCTCTACCAGACCTGGCACCTGAAGGACGTCGCATGGCGCGAGAACCAGGACGGCAAGATCGACTTCGTCGCGCGCAGGTGGAAGGTCGCCATCACCGACCTGCGCTCGCTCTTCCCGAAAGCCGAACTCGACCAGAAGATCATCAACAAGCTGTCGAAAGACCCGTTCCACGAGATCAACGTGATGCACATCGTCTGCGACGCGGAACTCGCCGACGCCGACGGCCGCGGCAAGCCCCGCGTCTCGCTCTACTACGACTGCGAGCACAACAAGACGATCGAGCAGACGCCGATCTGGGGCCGCGTCTACATCATCCCGCGGTGGGCGACTGTGGCGGGCAGCCAGTACGCCTACAGCCCGGCGACCGTGGCCGCGCTGCCCGAGGGGCGCCTCCTGCAGGCGATGACACTCACCCTGCTCGAGGCAGGAGAGAAGGCCGTCAACCCACCGCTGATCGCCACGAAGGACGTGGTGAAGTCGGACATGCAGCAGTTCCCGGGCGGCGTGACGTGGGTGGACATGGAGTACGACGAGCGCTTGGGCGAAGCCCTGCGCGCCATGAACATCGACGTGAAGGGCCTGCCGATCTCACTGGAACTCGTGAAGGACAGCCGCGCGGTCCTGTCGCAGTGCTTTTTCCTGAATAAGCTGCGCGCCTTCAACCCAGCGACCGACCCGCAGATGACGGCATTCCAGGCAGGCCAGATCGTGCAGGAGTACATCCGCGGTGCGCTGCCGCTCTTCGAGCCCATGGAGAGCGAGTACAACGGCGCGCTCTGCGAGGAAACCTTCGACATCCTGTACCGCAACGGCGGCTTCGGATCGCCCATGGAGATCCCGGCGCCGCTGAAGAACATCGACGTGGACTTCCGATTCGAGTCGCCGCTGCACGACGCCATCGACGCCCAGAAGGGCGTCAAGTTCCTCGAGTTCAAGCAGATCGTGGCCGAGGCCGTGGCGCTCGACCAGAACGTGGCGAACATCCCAGATGCCTCCATCATCCTGCGCGACGTGGCGCAGGGCATCCGCGTGCCGGCGAAGTGGATGCGCACCGAAACCGACGTGGACGAGCTCGCCCGCAAGAAGGCCGACCAGATGGCGCAGCAGCAGATGCTGGCGACCCTGCAGCAGGGCGCCGACGTCGCGGCCACCCTGGGCACCGCTCGGAAGGACATGGCCGCCGCCAATGCCGCAGCTCCCGCATAACGCATGGGCATACCGCGACCTGGAAAGACAGACCGGCAGGCCCTCGCCGATCACGCCCCGTGGAAGCCGCCCCACGTCGAGTCCGCAGATGCAGCCGCGCTCCAGGCTCTCGCCAAGGGCACGGCCAGCGCCGACCAACAGCGCCGCGCTCTCGACTGGATCGTCCTCCAGGCGGCGCGGACCTACGACCTAGCCTACCGGCCAGGGGGCGCAGAAGGCGACCGGGATACCATCTTCGCGCTGGGCCGACAGTTCGTCGGCCAGCAGATCGTGAAGGCAATCAAACTGAAAATTGGCCTACTTGAGAGGGGGAGCACATGAGCACGCAGGCATCGACAGGTGGCGGCGGTGGTGGCAGCACTGGCGCAGGCGGATCAACAGGAGGCGGCGGCTACCAGGGCGGCGCAGGCGGTAGCACCGGCGCGGCAGCCAGCGGCTGGGGTGACGACTGGCGGCAGCGCCTGGCCGGCGGCGACGCCGAGGAACTGAAGCGCCTCGAGCGCTTCCAGGGACCGGAGAACGTCTACCGCAGCTACCGCGAGCTCGAGTCCCGCATGTCGCGGGGGGAACTCAAGCCCGTGCTGGCGAAGGACGCCACGCCCGAGGAGCAGGCCCGCTGGCGGGCCGAGGCCGGCATCCCGACCAAGCCCGAGGACTACAAGATCACGCTGCCTGAAGGGCGTAAGCCCCCGGCCGAGGACGACGCCTTCCTCGCCTCGTTCAAGAAGTCGGCCCACGAGGCGAACTACACCCAGGCCCAGGTCGACAACGCAGTCCGCTCCTTCTACGCCGAAGTCGATCGCCAAGAGCAGGCGATGACGGCCGCCGAAAAGGCAGCCGAGACGGCCGCCGAGGACGCACTCCGCAAGGACTGGGGCAACGACTACCGGGTGAACAAGAACATGGCCGAGGCGCTGCTCGCCCGCGCGCCTGCAGGCTTTCGCGACCGCTTCATGAACGGGTATCTGGCCGACCGCACGCCGATCAGGGCGAGCCCGGACGCATGGAAGTGGCTCGTCCAGATCGAGCGCGAGATCAACCCGGCATCGACCGTGGTGCCGAACACGGGCGGCGACCTGGGCAAGACGATCGACGCAGAGATCGCTGAACTCAAGAAGCAGATGGGGGCGCCGCGAGGCAGCCCTGAGTCGAAGAAATACTGGGAGGAGGGCGGCGAGGCGCGCTACCGCCAGCTGATCGAGGCCAAGGGCAAGATGGCGGCGAGGAGCGGGCAGGCGGCGTAGGCTGCACTTGTGCGCCCGCGCGAGCGGGTGTATAAACGCGACAACTGAAGGGCAACCCGGTGGTGAGGACCGCCGGCCCCTCGGGCGGAAACGGGCACCGTAGCGCGGCCCCGGACCGCTGGCAACAGGCCCCGCAGAGGGCAACCCTGCCACCAGCCGTGACGGACAACCCGAGCGAAGGTCGACAAATCGACTTAGCGAAAGGAGTCCATCATGGACACCGCATACCAAACACAGTACCGCGACGAAATCATCGCCGCCTACGAGACGCAGCAATCCTTGCTGCGCGAGACGGTGACGACAGACGCCGTGATCAAGGGAAACCAGGCCGTGTTCCTCGTGGCAGGATCCGGCGGCGCAGCTGCGGTGACGCGCGGCGCGAACGGCATGATCCCCAGCCGCTCGGACGACAACACGCAGAACACGGTCACGCTGGGTGAGTGGCACGACCTCGTGCGCAAGACCGGATTCAACATCTTCGCCAGCCAGGGCAACCAGCGCTCGCTGATGCAGCGCACGTCGATTGGGGTGATGAACCGCAAGACCGACAGCCAGATCGTGACCATCCTGAACACCGGGACGGTGACGGTGGGCGCGGCCTCGGCGACGCCGACGGTGAGCCTGTTCCAGAACGCGCGCGTGAAACTCTCGAACGCGAGCGTGCCATGGGACTCGAACATCACCCTGACCTGCCAGCCGTCGTTTCTGGCCTTCCTCGAGCAGGCGCCGGAATTCTCGAACGCCGAGTACGTGGAAGTCCGGCCCTACGCCGGCAGCGACCAGAACCCGAGCTGGCGCGACAAGCCGATGGCCTACAGGTGGAGGAACTGCCTGATCATCGAGCACCCGGATCTGCCGGGTAAGGCCGGCGCTTCGGAGAAGTCGTTCCTGTACCACAAGGACGCAGTCGGCCATGCGGCCAACGTCGGCGGAATGTCCACGGCAGTCGGCTACAACGACGAGCAGGACTACACCTACGCGAGGGCGAGCTGCTTCATGGGCGCGCTGCTTCTGCAAAACGCGGGCGTGGTCGTGATCACCACGGACGGCACCACCTACGGCTAACCGAGCGGGCCTGCTAGCCTGAGCCGGGAAGCAGCCGGCCAGGCATCCGGGTCAAACATCAAAGGAGGCCAAGATGGCCTACCAAGGCAGCACGGAACTGAGCAGCAAGCAGAACCCGCCCAGGAACATCGGGGCGAACATGTGGGGCCAGCGCAGCACGAGCGTGATCTCGTCGTCCAAGGTACGTGGGCAGGGCCTCTGGCTCTACAACACGACCGACGGCGCGACCGAGATGACCTCGGCGGCCTACTTCCTCGACGCCTACTACATCGGCATGAAAGAGGGCGACCTCGTCATGGGTGCGATCGACACCGGCAGCTCGGTCTCGGTCTACATGGGCGTTTTGGGGGCGGTGACAACCGCTGGGGCGGCGATCGCCTCCTCGGGCGGATTCGTCAGCTCGACGCGCTGAAAGGCGCTGCAGCATCGGCATGAAGGCGGGGCCTCCGGGCCCCGCCGGCAGTACCGCAGCACACCGACAACCGATCGAGGAGGATCACCATGGACGCACCGAACACCAACCAGCAGCAGGTCCAGCTACCACCGAACTCCCTGCAGGCGCTCGACTACGCGAGCACGCGCCACGACGCCATGATCCCGCAGGGCGTGACGCCCGAGCAGTTGCTGCAGCCCGAATTCTGGTCGCATCACGGCGTGAAGCTGCGGCCCTTCGACGAGATCCGGGCCCGGGCCGAGGACGGCACCTGGCTCGCCTATTACGTCGTTCTTGACTGCTCGCGCACCTGGGCGAAGGTGCACCAGCTGGCGCTCCACCGCCTGACCACGGCCGACGTGGCCATGACGCAGGCGAGCGAGGCCGAAGTCCGGGCCGTCGTGAAGGCCCACGAAGTCCGCTTCAACCAGGGCCAGAAGTGGCATGTCATCCGCAAGCTCGACCGCCAGGTCGTGCAGGAGCAGATCGCCGAGAAGGACGCCGCCATCGCCTGGCTCGAAGCCCACGCCCGCGGGCAGATAGGTGCGCCCGCGATGGCGAAGCCAGAAGCCGTAGCGGCCTGAGAGGGGCCACGTGGCCACGACGCGCCTGAAGATCTACAACGGCGCGCTCCTCATCTGTTCGGACACGCGCCTCGCCTCGCTCTCGGAGGCGCGCGAGCCGCGCTACCTGCTCGACGAGATATGGAACGACGGCGGCGTGCGCTACTGCCTCGAGCAGGCGCAATGGCACTTCGCCATGCGCTCCAGCCGCCTCGACTACAACCCGGCGATCGCGCCGGACTGGGGATTCCAGCGCGCCTTCGATAAGCCCACCGACTGGGTCTCGACGAGCGGCGTGTTCTACGACGAGTACCACCGCAGCCCGCTGACGCAGTACGCCGACGAAGTCGCCTACTGGTTTGCCGACCAGGACGAGATGTTCGTGAAGTACGTCTCGGACGACGACAGCTACGGCATGGACTACGCCAAGTGGCCGGCGACCTTCACCGAGTACGTGAAGGCCTACTTCGCCAGCAAGATTGTGCGAAAGCTCCCGGGCGGCAGCGAGAAGGTCGAGGACATCGTGCACCCCACCAGTGGCGTGCTCGCCCGCGCACTTGCCGTGGCGAAGAACAGGGCCGCGATGACGCAGCCCGCCACCTTCCCAACCCGGGGCACTTGGGCCGCCGCGCGCCACGCAGGCGCCAGGCGCGGCTTCAGGGACGGAGGCAACCCCAACAGCCTGATCGGGTAGCGCCGCATGCGCACCCGAGTCGCCAAACTGGCCTTCAACCGAGGACTCGTCTCGCGCCTCGGGCTCGCCCGCGCCGACATCAAGCGCCTCGCCATGGCGGCCGAGACGCAGACCAACTGGGTCTCGCGTGTGCTGGGCTCGATGATGATCAGGCCGGGCCTGGGCTACATCGGCGCGAGCTACGGCAACGCCTTCGCCCGCTACATTCCGTTCGAATTCTCGGCATCCGACAAGGCCCA
>Ga0255312_1000005_pt1 | contig 50595 bp, 86 predicted proteins | sample EtOH5_T0_E5_meta_FD_202081 | JGI IMG/M metagenome (GOLD analysis project Ga0255312, IMG submission 202081) | Sandy soil microbial communities from University of British Columbia, Vancouver, Canada - EtOH5_T0_E5 | ecosystem: Engineered > Artificial ecosystem > Sand microcosm > Unclassified ...
TATGTCGCGAGACGTGCCAACAGTTGTTGGCGCAACAACCGTTGTCCTCCCGCGCCGTGTTGACGGCCCGGCCCTCGCTAGCCCACGTTCGGCGCGAGAGATCGTCTGCCTACGGAGCGCCCGTGCCATCAAGCCGCCCTCTTTTTCCGAGCACTCACCCGCGAGGCTTCATTCGCGCAAAGGCGGCAGTAATCTTGCGTGTAGGTCTTGCCCCTGATCTTCTGGACGACGTAGCGGATGCCGGTTTCGTAAACATTATGGAGACCGGCGCGGCACATCTTCACGGGCGTTTCGGCCGCCGGACGGATGAACAGGTTTGCCCGCGCGAGCCAGCGAGGATTTGGACCGGAAGGCGAGCTAGGTGGGGGCTCGCCCGCCCCCCGGTCCTTCGGATGCTCGCGCGTCCGAAACTCTGTGGTGCCGGAAATAATTTTCGCCCCCCCGCGCATCGGTCAGACCTCGACCAGCGGTTTGTTCGAGATGCACATCTTTCTGAATTGCTCGATTGTCTCGCGGCGCACGGGGCGGAAGCGTCCGGCCCAGAGCGGGCAATCCTCAATAACCACCCTGCCGTTTCTTTTCACGGCATCGCGGAACACGCCGTCCAAGCGAAGGGCAAAATAAGGCTGTTGGTAGCCTATATGGTCAATCATGCCGGCCCAACGAACAACATAATGCTGGCCCATTCTTACCGGGGAGCCCCATGGGGCGGCGTGGTAGGTAGGTTTGGGCTGCACCGGGAAAGCGCGGTCATCCACGCACACAACTTCATCTCCGGGTGCGAAAGTCATGCCCTCCTCCGTCTGAACGGGACGATCTGTCCCGGATGGTCCGGCGCGGTCCGCGCGACATCGCGCAGCCTGCGCTCAATGATTTCATCTTCTTCTCTGCCGCCAAACAAAGCCGCGAAGATCGTGACGAGCCCCGCAGCGACCAGCACCGAGAAGCCGAGGATTGCGATGAGGGCGCCGCTGCTCATGTTTAGAATCCGTTTGTCAGTGCGCGGACAACTCGCGCTTCTTCGCCGGTCAAAATCCCGGGCGACTTCACGCCGACAAGAATGGATGGCGGCAATCGAACGTGGCCATCCGTGGGACGCCAGAGATGCAGGCAATACTTGTGATTGTTGACGTATTCGAATTTTGGGGGATGAAATTGGATGACAGTTTCGGTATCATCCCAGAACAAATCTTTGACGAAGCACATCTCGTCCCAATTGGGCGTTCTGCGAGCCAACGAAATGGAGACGTGCTCCCAGCCTTGCGTCGCAACGTCGTCGGCGTCTGCGCCAGATGCGATGATGCTCAGCATGTCGCCAAACGGGCCGCGAACGAAGAACTTGCCATATGGCCCCCACGATGGGTCGCCGGCCTGCTCGCCTTTGACGACGCGACCGCGCTCCAATTTTTCGGGAAGCGTCGCCCTCATCCGCTCACCATCGCGAAGATCGCCCAAATGACCACCGCGCCCGCAGCGGCTCCGACAATCAGGGCGGTGGAGCGGGTCATGCGGCGGCTCCGTGGTTAATGTGACGCAGCGCGTTAACTTTATTCGCGGACGGTCGCGACGTAGGCTCATAGGCCAGGGGGGTTACCGCAGCGTGGGGGAGGCCATGCTGAAGACCGCCAATCATTGTGCGGCCTCCTCACTCTGCGACCACAAATCGGGGCGCAGCTCAGAGCGCGTAACGCGCCCTTCCGTCGCCGCCTCGATCTTCGGGCACCATTCGGCCGGGATGCCCCTGCCCTCGCCGTTCAGCACCTCGCTGACGCGCGACTGCGGCACGCCGATTGCCTTGGCAAAGGCCTGTTGCGTCTCGAAAATCGCAACCGCGCGACGAAGCGCTTCTAGGGTAGGGGGCTGTTCCATGGCGACGATCATATATCGGAATTCCGATACCTATGCAATCGGAAAAACGATAGGCAATGTCATTAGACTTGTGGATATGAGCACGATGGCGGAACGGGCGCGGCAGGTCCGCAAAGAACGCGGCTGGACCCAGCCCGAACTCGCTCGCCGCGCTGGAGTCCGGCAATCAGTCATCTCCGCCATTGAGAACGGGCAGCCCGGCACACCCTTCATTGTGGAGATCGCCGACGCGCTTGGCGTCTCAGTTTATTGGCTGCGCTCGAAGCGGGGACCGAAATACCTGACCAAGTGGCAGGAAATAGGCATGGACCTATCTGAGGCCGAACAGGAACTCGTAGCAGCCCATATCAAGTTCATCCGGGCGGGGAAGGCTGCATAATGACCAAACGGCTTAGGCAGGCTTCTGTGGCGGCCCTGGGGCTCATCCTGGCGGCGTGCGCCAGCGGAACTTGGGTCAAGTCTGTGGACTCCACCTACGCGGGCAATCTTGCCGCCGCACAGTATGAGTGCGAACGCGACGTGCGCCAGTCGGGATACTACGGTTCCGGCCTGATCGGCGTCGTCAACGCCCAGAACTTCTTTGGCAACTGCATGACCGCCAAAGGCTTCTACTTCCAGGCTCCCGACCCGGCCCAATAGTCCAAACCCTCAGCGTTCCGCGCGCCTCTGGACTTGTCCACAGCGCATATCGGATTTCCGATTGACAGTATCGGATTTCCGATATAGTGTCTCTCCATCAGACCGAGGAGAGACAGATGGCGAAGCGGGAAATCACCGAAGAGAAGTCCGCGAATATCGACGGCCACGACGCTGGCCTGAACGGCTACGGCTTTCACAACCCGATCAATCCCTGGAAGCGCGACGTGTGGCGGGCCTGGAACAACGGATTCATCGAGGGCCACGAGAAGCGGCAACGCGCTGCGGCCACCTATTCCTAAAACCACCATCCTCAGCAGGGGCACGACATGACGAAGGCAAAATCCAACGGACGAGAGCTGAACGGGTTCGTGATCGAGCGCGGAGTTCCGCTGCCGCTGGCCAATCCAAGGTGTGGCCGCGCAGACGCCATCCGCAACTTGGCTGTGGGGGAAAGCATCCTCTTCAAAGATACGACCACGAACTACGTCGGCGCCACCGCCCGGACGATCAGGCAGCGCGAGGCCGACAAAGAGACGCGCAAATACGTGACGCGCACGGTCACGGGCGGCGTTCGCATTTGGCGCACGGCCTAGCCCACCCACCACCATCCTCAGCAGGGGCACGATAATGGATCGGCAAAAGAAGAAAACGCTTGAGGCGATGACCTCGGCGGTTCTGTACCGGGAGACCACCGGAGGGGGCGCTCAAGTCTGGCGCACAATCGCAGCCTTTGACACCGACGTTGTGGCTGAACGCTACGCCGCCGAGGCCGCTAAGGACACGGGCGGCGAATACCGCGTCGTGAAGTTCTTCACATGACCACCATCCTCAGCAGGGGCACGACATGACGAAGGCAAAAGCGGTGAAGACCGCAACAAAGACGCTAACGGTAGAGCGGCTCAGGTCACTGCTAAGTTATGACGCGACTACGGGCGCGGTTTCTTGGCTGGTAAACCGTGGCCCCGCGATCCGTGGTGCGGTTGCCGGGTCGAGATCGGAGCACGGCTACATCGTCATCTGTATTGATTGCCAGCGATATTACGCGCACCGCCTCGCTTGGCTCTACAATTTTGGACATTGGCCCAGCCATCAAATAGATCACAAAAATGGAAACGGCTGCGATAACCGCATCACGAACATTCGCGAATGCACAAACGCCGAGAATTGCCAAAATCTTGGAGTTCGCCGCTCAAACACTAGTGGGCTGACCGGCGTTCGTTGGGATCAGTCCCGCCAGAGGTGGGCGGCCCAGATACGCAAGAACGGCAAGATTACTCCGCTTGGGCGCTTCAGCACAAAAGAGGATGCCCACCAAGCTTATCTCACAGCTAAGAGAGATGCTCACACATTCCAACCGGTTCCGAGAGGGCTTGATGGGCGCGCATGAAGAAACCGTCCTTTGCTTCAAGGGGTTTGACAGCGAACTCAAGTGCCGTGGGCACCAGTTTGTTGTCGGGGAAACGTATGTTCACAACGGGGCGGTCATGGCCTGCGAGAGCGGCTGGCACGCCTGCGAAAATCCGCTCGACGTGTGGGCTTACTACGGGCTGTGCGAATCCCGCTTCGCGCTTGTGGAACTATCGGGCGAGTTATCGCGTCAGGAAGGCGATTCAAAGGTTGCAGCAGCGCGCATCCACGTCAAGGCGGAACTGTCGCTACCCGATTTCATCAACCGGGCTGTGACGTGGCTCATTGATCGCGCAAAGTCAGACGACAAGGTTCAGTCAGCCAGCGGCTACTCCTCGCAGCTCGCGGCCAGCGGCTACTCCTCGCAGCTCGCGGCCAGCGGCAACTACTCGCGGCTCGCAGCCAGCGGCGAAAATTCTGTCATCGCGTCATCCGCAATGAGCGCCATCGCCAAAGGCGCGGAAGGTACGTGGATATCGCTCGCTGAGTTTGACGACGACGGCAAGTGCGTCGGCTTCGCCACTGGCTGTGTCGGCAAGGATGGCCTTAAGCCAGACACTTGGCATCGGGCGAGTGGTGGAAAACTGATCGAAGGGAAGCCTCATGAGTAGGAGGGCGCAGTGACGCGCGATATGTCCCGGGAAACTTACCTTGGGGATGCCGTCTATGCGTCGTTCGACGGCTACCATATTTGGCTGCGAACTGGTGACGGCAACAATCAGCGCATCGCCTTAGAGCCGTCCGTCTTTACCGCGCTATTAAAATATCGCGAGCGGCTTTTCAAAACCGAAGGAGAGACCAATGAGTTTTGAGGAACACTTGATTGAAACAATCCGCCATCTTCGCAGCACCCTGGCCAATAGTGAAGTGAACACCATGCGGCTGGACATCGAAGTGACCGGCCGTGTTCATGACGGCGAGCTGCTCGTCACCTTTAGGTTGGGGGCGGAATACGGCGCGGATCAAGCCAAGGGCGACTCGCTTCAATCGGTGACAGACGAATTTTTGCGGCGCTCCTCGTGGGGGCAACGCCATAATTGCCTGAGAATTGCAGCGTCATGACACTGCACATCGAAGGTTCGAACGTTCGCCCCGCCCGCGACATTGACGAAGCAACGGCGAGGGAACTGCTGGCGGAAGCCTACGACCGACGCGCAATGAGGGCGGAAGTGGGCGGCTGGCCCAAGATTGCCGCTGAACATCGCGCCCGCGCCGCTGAGATACGAAGGGAAAGCCAAATGAGTAGCGAGAGCGACGAAGTGCCCACTACAGTTTACGCAGCGGTTGAGCGCGTTTTGGATGAGCACAGCGCATGGATTGCGCGGCCAAGCCCTGACGTGACGAAGGCCGTAGCGATTGCCGCTGGCATCGCGTGGTCCCTGCGCACCGATGAAGTCCGTCGCGGAGAAGAAAGCGGCTGGGTCATAGAGCGCGAAGACTCCGAGCCGTCGCGCCCGATGTATTACACGGGCAAAGATTGGGATTACGACAACCTCAAGGCTGTTCGGTTCGCCCGCAGGGAAGATGCCGTGGTTATGTGCTGCTATCTGTTTCCGTTCCAGCCGCACCGCATTGCTGATCATATGTGGTGCCCATGAAACCGGAATGGTCCACCCTCTCCTGGCACGCGAAGTGCCACGCCTCGGAAGTTGTGGAAGCCCTGGCGAAGGTCTTCGAACGCGCGGCTCAGACGAATAGCACCGATGAAGGCCGGGCTGCTGCTGTTGATGCGTTCTTCCTCCTAGACCGTGCGGCTTCGATGTTGCGGGGAGAGCTGGGGGCTGAGGCTGAACAGGAAGCGAGAGAGCAAGAAAGGATTGCAGCACAATGAAAAGCTCAATCAAAGACCAACTGATCGTGGCGCTGGAATTGGCACTTGAGGAAATTCACCACCCCGGCGCGTGCCGCTCCGCTGGTCTCGATATCACGGTCGTAATCGAGGGCGTCATCAAAGCGGCGACTGCGGGCGAGCCGGGCGCCGAGCGCATCGCTGAATTTGTTCGCGACGAGATCAGGGATCGCACCCCCCCCACCGAACTCAGCGGGAGCGCGGGGAAATGACATGGACATGGGCAACGGCATCTTGGCAAGAGCGCGGCGATTTCGTGCGCCAACACTTTCGGATGCCGAGACCGCTATCGCACGATCAGGCGCGAGACCTCTTCAATCTCACAGAAGAGGGGCTCATGGCCATTATCAACGGCGACACATGGAAGCCGGATTACGACCGGACCTGGAAAGAGAGTGGCCATCCATGACCGAACCCCTATGGCAGCAAGTCTTATCGCTTCTCGGGCTCGCTTTGGCATTAGGGGTGATCTGGATACCGTTGAGCGCGGTGCTATGAGCAACCTCCGCATCACGACCACCGAAACCCGCGTTGTTGAGCTGTCGATTGACGCTGCCGCCGAATGGTTCTGCGGGCTTGATGATGACCAGATGTGCAAGTTCCTCGTCGCAGTCGCTGAGAAAGCCGAGCGGTTCCAGGGCAGCCCAGATAATCAATGGTACTTCCTCGGGGGCCACTTAAAGAGTTGCGAATGCTCAACGGAACGGGCGCGCGAAATGATCCGCTCATGGGCGCACTACATGGAAACATCGAACCATGTCTAAGCGCAAGGCCATTACCGAGCGGATGAAGATCGATGCGCTGTTGTATCGAGCGTTCAAGCAGGACGCACCGATAACGTGCGCTCGCTGCGGCGGCGTGCTCGTCCCAGCGCCAGACTGCATAATCCAGTGGGATCACGGGCACCCTCTCGGGCTTGGTGGGCCGCATCATTTCACAAACCTGCAACCGCTGCATGTCGATTGTCACGCCGCCAAGACACGCGGCACGGGCGCGACTACGGCCAATTCCGACATAGGCAAAATCGCCAAAGAGCGAAGGATTGTCAGGACGGGAAAGATGGCGGTCAAGAAGCGCACGGTGCTGTGCTTCGAAGGCGAAGAATACGAACTGAAGCAACCGCACTTCAAGCGCCCGTTCCCCAAAGGCAGGAAGCTCCAGAGCCGGGGATTCGAAAAGAGGAAACCAGCATGACCCAGGTAGCAATCCGCGAGGAACAGAACATCGTTGCGGCCGACGCCCCTTCCATCATGGAAGTGATCGCACGCGCCGCACAAGACCCGGCTACGGACGTTGGAAAGCTTGAGCGGTTGCTCGGGATGTATGAGCGCATCACCGCCCAGAAGGCGCAGCAACGCTTTAACGAGGCCATGACGGCGGTTCAGAACGAGACCCGCCCGATCGCCGCCGACGCGAACAACCCGCAGACCCGCAGCAAGTATGCGAGCTATCCGGCATTGGATCGTGTCCTGCGCCCGATCTACACGAAGCACGGCTTCGCCCTGAGTTTCGACACTGGCGACGGCGCGGCCGAGAATTACGTCAAGGTTCTCTGCCACGTCTCGCACTCGGACGGCCACAACCGAACCTACCACGTTGACATGCCGGCCGATGGCAAGGGCGCGAAGGGTGGCGACGTGATGACGCGCACGCACGCGGCGGGCGCCGCAATGACGTACGGGCAACGTTACTTGCTCAAGCTGATCTTCAATGTGGCCGTTGGCGAGGATGACGACGGGAACCGTGCGAGCGGCGGCGCGATCACGGAGGAACAGGCCGAAACGATCTTTGACCTAATCAAACGCACGAAGGCCGACACGGTGAAATTCTGCAAATATATGGGCGTCCCGTCCGTGCCCGACATCGCCGCCAAGGATTTCGACAAGGCCATCATCGCCCTGAACACGACGGCGGCAAAGAAGGCTGCGACATGATGAAGGTGTTCGATTGTGAGCAAGGCTCAGAAACTTGGTTCCGCGTTCGGGCCGGAATGCCGACAGCCTCCGAGTTCTCGACCGTCCTCGCCAGGGGGCGCAGCGGCGGCGATAGCAAAACGCGCAGAACCTACATGCTCAAACTTGCCGGAGAGATTTTAACCGGCGAGCCGATGGAGAGCTACAGCAACGCCAACATGGAACGCGGGAAGGCGATGGAGCCCGAGGCGCGCAACCTCTACGCCTTCTTGGTCGAGGACGAGATAACGCGCGTCGGCTTCATTCAGAACGGGGCGAAGGGTTGCAGCCCGGATTCGTTGCTCGGCACGAAGGGGATGCTGGAGATCAAGACTGCATTCCCTCACATACTGATCGACTACTACACGCGCAACGATTTCCCGCCCGAGCACGCCGCGCAATGTCAGGGTGCGTTGTGGGTTGCGGAGCGCGAGTGGATCGACCTCGCCGTCTACTGGCCGAAACTCCCGCTATTCGTGAAGCGCGTTTATCGGGACGAAGCCTACATCACGGCACTAGCGGTCGCGGTCAATGATTTCAACATGGAACTGTCTCAGATCGTGGCCTTTATGCGCCGGCACGGGGCAGCGAGGGCCGCATGAGCGAAAAGCCCATGAAGTACCGCGAGACTATGTGGGCCACCATGCGACCCGAGCCGCAGTATTCCGCGCGCGGCGAACATCTTGCGCCGCGTTGGCAGTGCTATGCCGACGGCGACAAAGACGGCGAGGAGGGGCTTAAGACCCTTGACCTCGCTGCCTACACGTTCCCGCCCGGAACCAAGGTTGTAGTTTCCGAGCCGTGTTGTCCCAAATGTGGCGACCTGAGAGAGCCAAGTTTCCCCAAACTGACGTTCGCCGTCATGTGCAATTGCGGGTTCAATTGGGGCGAGTGGGCGAAGGACCAATATTCATGAGCGAGCCGACGCCGCAACTATTCGTCTGGGATGCCGAGCGCAGTGTCATGGTCCCGCGCCGGAAGGCGATTGCGGACAAGACGTATGTTGACCACGAGGCCTACATGCTTGAAGCCGTCGAGGATCGGTCATGGAACTCGCACCGGCACCTGTTCGCGGTGGTGCGTGAATGCTGGATCAATCTGCCTGACGATCAGGCGCTCGATTTTCCTAAGCCTGATGCGCTCAGAAAACACGCGCTGATTATGACCGGCCATCGCGAAGAACGGAAGCTCGTATGCTCATCCCCCGAGGAAGCGCGCAAGGTCGCCGCCTTCATTCGTCCTGACGACGACTACGCGATCATATCGGTATCCGGCCCCATCGTTATCGAGTGGCGGGCCAAGAGCATGTCGAAACGCGCGATGGGCGGCCCGACATTCCAGAAGGCCAAGACCGACGTGCTCGATTTTCTATCCAGCATGATCGGCGTGACGACCAAGCAACTCGAAAAGGCGGGCGCCTAACCCGATGACCGCCGCACAGACTGACGGAGAGAAGATGACGGACGCGCCAGTTCGCATTCAGCGCAAACGGACCAAGGGATGGCGGATGCCTGAGAACACGGTCTATGTCGGCCGACATTCGGTTTGGGGCAATCCGTTCGTAACGGGCAACGCGGCTGAAGATGTCGAGCGGTACCGTGGCGCGCTATGTGGCGGCGGTACGATCGGCGATCGCGTTCAGCTTGAGCAATACGTAGCGGCTCGGAAGTGGACAGGCCGCTTCGACTCTACATGCCCGCGCGGGTGGCTTCGCGGCAAGAACCTCGCCTGCTGGTGCCCGTTATGCAATCGACACAAGGACGGAAAGCCCTTCGGTGATGCCTGCGCCGATTGCCCGCCGTGCCACGCTGATGTCTTGGGGGAACTATGCCTAAGTGGATCGTGACCGTGCAATTCACACAGAGCAAGGAAATCACCGTCTATGCCAAGGACGAATCCGAGGCTGAGGAGAAGGCCGTGGACATTGTTCTGAAGTGGAACGGCATTGACGACGCGCCAGTTCGCATTCAGCGCAAACGGACCAAGGGATGGCGGATGCCAGATAATACCGTCGTCGTGGATCGTTCCACCGGCTTCGGGAACCCGTTCCCTGTCGAAAAGGGCACATCAACGACGATGGGCAAAACGTCCGACATATGGGCGGTCGGCACGTTCGAGGGGCCCGCGATGTGGTTCAAGGAGACCAAGAGCGAGGCGGCGAGCCTCTCCGTGCAAGCCTTTCGGGCATGGATCACGCAGCCAGCACAGGCGAATTTACTTGATCGAGCGCGGCTGCATCTACGCGGCAAGAACCTAGCCTGCTGGTGTCCGCTCTGCGAGCGACATAAGGACGGAAAGCCCTTCGATGAGGTCTGCGCCGATTGCCCGCCGTGCCACGGAGATGTTTTGGGGGAGTTGGCCAATGCCTGACGCGCAAACCGCCCTCTTCGCGCAAGCCGCCGCCTACGCGCGGGAGCGTCTGCTGACGGACACCCCGCCGCCGCCCGACATTGTGTGCGTGCACGGCGTCAGGCCGGAGCTGCATTGCTGGACGTGTGTGGAGAATTGGCAACGGAGGGATGATAGATGCTGACCGTAGATGCTTTACGCCGCCTGCTCCGAGACCTTCCCGGTCAGCATAAGGTTTGGATTACGCTGCCGAACGATGAATTTTCTGTGGGTTGCGTCACGCAGGATCGAAACTCAATCCATATTTGCAAAGACAATACCGAGATTCCTGTAGCAGAGCGCGTGTTGTACGATGAAAGAGACGGGCCATGAAACGTGAATGCCGCAACTGCAAAAACTGGACACGGCTTCAGCTAGACGATGAGACTGCACCGGAAGGAACTTGTGGCCTGCCTAAATATCCCGGGCATTGGCCTACAGGTTACTGGCCCCACACACTCCAGCGCGATAGTTGCAGAAAGTTCAGCGCGGTAGAGAATTGGCAACGGAGGAGCGAATGAATGTCTCCTGATAGAGAGAAAGACGTGGTGGAGCGTGCAGACGATCTGATGCAGATGTCGGCATCTGGAGATGAATGCGACCTATTCATCGAAGCCACATGGGAATTGGTCCCGCTCCTGAAGGCTGAAATCATCCGTTTACGCGCCCTCTCTCCTTCTCATGGTGATGGGGGCAAAGAAGAATGCAGTCTGGAAAAGCTTCACTTCGCGATCATCAACAATACGCGGGGCGCAAAGCTGTTCTGGATCGGGGAAATCCTACTGGACGAACTGCGGAAGGAAACGGGCTATCCCCCCTCCTCACCTTCCCCCTCTTCCCAGGGGACGGAGACGGGGAAATGACCGAGCGAGACGATCTGGTGGCGAGGTTGCGAAGGTTGGCGGATCAGATTGACCGGGAAGTCTCGCGCACCAAATCCGACATTGAGGACGGCGTGTTTGGTGAAATCGAACTCATGCGTGAATCAGCCGATGAAATCGAACGCCTCCGCGCCGCCCTTCTCGCCTCGGAAGCGAAGCTGGCGGCGATGCAAGGGGCGTTGGAGGAGTGCGGCGCGGGTTTCATACTACATGAGCAGCGTCTTGGCGAGCGTGACAAGCCTATCGACCATGAGCGAATTGCTCGGGAATTCCACCGCCGCATAGTAATTGCCAGCGAAGCCCTCTCCCAGCTAGACGCCCGCGCCGCTGCGATGGTGAAGGTGTGGAACCTCGCGCGAGACGTTGTCGCTGCTGGAGTAGGAAGTAGCGAGCAATACGCTGCGCTAGCGAAACTGTCGGACGCTCTCGACACCAAGCCCCAGGAGACACGGGATGACTAAGCGGTGGAGTTCGTGCGTCAGCGACCTGACGTTGGACAAGAAGCTTGCGTCTAAACGGCGGCGGGCAGCGCGACTGCCTCCCGACACTGATAAGGACGAAGAGGATGGGAAGCCTGCTCAAGACAAGCCCCAGGAGACAACGTGAGCGACGATATGGGCGAAATATTCGACCGCGCGCTGCTGAAGTCCTCAAAGCTGGTAGCGGTCTCTGTGCGTGTCGAAGTGCTCGCGGCGATGGAATCCGAACTCTCCCGCCTCACAGCCGAGAACAAGGCGATGAGGGAGGCGTTGATTGCAATGCGCGACGATAAATCGGTTGCGCCGCACATACAGTTGCTCGCTTCGTGCGCCCTCTCCCCCACGACCAAGAGACCATGAGCAGAGCCGCTTTCCGCAAAGCCGACTTAGAGCGCGCAGTTCAGGCGGCGCTGAAGGCCGGGCTTGCGGTTGCGGCTGTGGAAATCCGCCCTGACGGCACGATTCGGATAGTGACGGCCTTGACTGACGGTTCCGGTCGGGAACCCAATGAGTGGGATCGAACATGCGCCGCCGAATGAAGCACGATTTTGAGGTGATTTCCTCTGAGGCCATTTTGTGGACTAAGGCATTGATATATATTGGCGGAAGGGTGATTTCCTCTGAGTATGTTCCAAAATGGAAAGTACTGGAAAAAGCGGGGCGCTCGACCGGCTCGTGCCAATCCTTATCCCCGTTATCAGCCCGCTACTGCCACGAAGGGCAGGCACTGTCGCCGCAGGGCTTACAAAGCGCACCGCGCCCCCTGGCCGATAGAGGGCTGCGTCCAGCCCAATTCGGATTGATCCAGCGCATGGCGCGGCAATCTTCAAAATGAAGCACGACCTCCCCTACGTCAACGCCTATAAGGACCGCCACGGGCGGATGCGCTACTACTTCCGGCGCAAGGGCTATGAGAGACGCGCCCTGCCCCATCCAGACGCCGCTAACTTTCTTGAAGCGTACCATGAGGCATCGAAGCCGATTGCCCGTGTGGAGCCCTCTCAAACATTCCTGCCCGGCACGTTCAAAGCCCTGTGCCACGAATACGAACACTCGGCGGAATTCGGCCAACTCGCCAAGAGCACGCAACGCGAAACCCGGTATGTCCTGAACGCTCTCGTTGCGAAACACGGCGACAATCCGCTCATCAAATTCGAGCGCCGGCATATTCGCATATTGCGCGATTCGATGAAAGACAAACCGGGCGCGGCGAACAAAATGCTGCGTGTACTGAAGGTGTTACTAGGCTTTGCGGTGGAGCGGGAGTATATTGAACGCAGCCCTGCAACGCGCATCAAAATGCTAAAGGGTGGAGAACATCGGGCATGGACGGCACAGGAATTGCTGGCATTCCAGTCGAGGTGGCCCCTGGGGTCATTAGAACGTACTGGGTATGCGCTTGCGCTCTATACGGGACAACGACGTGCAGACGTAGCGGCGCTCCATTGGACGGACATCGCTGGAACTGCCTTCAAGCTCACTCAAGGCAAAACAGGAACGGTCCTCGTGATCCCGCTGCACCCGGAGCTAAAGAAGGCGCTGGCGGCGGTGCATCCGAGGGCTGAGACGATATTGGCGAAGAACGGCCGATCACTCTCCCCCATCTACTTCGGACACCTGATGGCTAAGGCCATCGAAGCGACGGGACTGGACGTGAAATGCGTACTGCACGGGCTACGCAAATCCGCCGCCGTCGCTCTTATTGATGCCGGGTGTACGCCACATCAGGCAATGGCGATCACCGGGCATAAGACGGCGCAGATGTTGGAATTGTACGCGAAGCGGCGGGATCAGGAGAAACTTGGGAAGGCCGCGATGAGGAAATGGAGGGCGAAGATATGAGTGAGTTAAGTCGGCTCTGGTACAACCTCACGCTACCTTGGCGTAACTGGCGGATGCGGAGGCGCCTCCTCGCGGAGTGGGTGGCCGAAGGACGCGCGCCGGAACGCTTCCCGAGGGGCGGGCGAATCACTCGCGATCATGTCGCGTGGGCGAACCGCATTGTGAAAGAGCGCGGGCTGCCATGACCGGCGAGTGGCAAGATGTCCGCAACGTGCCGCGCGATGGCCGCGTCGTCATCCTAACAGACCACGACACGTTTACGGGGCCGATGTTCTGGAATCCCACTGGAACGAATCCATTCGTCCAGCGGTCACTCGGTATCTGGGAATTGCTGGGGGGTGGCCTCACGTGGTCGGAGGCCAAAGGGTTCGGTCCGACGCACTGGAAGCCGTATGAAGAACAAACCGTGGCACTGACAGAACCCAAGTCACTCGAAGTGACAGAACCTGATTAAGATTTCGCCGCAAGTCATTGAAAAGACAATGGCGCGCCCTAGGGGAGTCGAACCCCTCTTGCAAGATTGAAAAACTTGAAGGATCGAGAAATTTCCGCAGAAACCTTGGCTCTGATAGTGACAGAACCTTCCAAAACGGCTTGTTTTGATTCAATGGGATAGAAAAGCAAGTGCCTAACCTCTATCCCCCTTGGGTGACGGAATGACGGACGCCGCAACGCAACTGAGAATCGAAGACCTGTTCGAGGCTCAGGCCCGCGTGAGAGACGCTTACCGGAGCGGTCAAATTGACAGGGCGATTGTGGAGTATTCCCCCATTCGGCAGGCGCTTGGTGCTGTTGATCCTCGGGTCAGCAGCCTAGCACGTAGGCTGGCCTCCAGCTTCATAGAGATGGTCGATGCCGATCTTCGCGCCATCGGATACTTACCGGAGCCGCCCAAATGACGAGAGAAGCTGCGGCGCGCCAACGTCAAGGAGCGGCCTATTCGGCATTTGCGAACGTGGGGCAGCTATCTCCCGACTCTAATATCCGGCAGCGGGCCGAGCAAGAGCTGGATCAGCCAGATCGCGATCACGACGATCACGACGACATTGATGATCTTCTTGATCGTGCCGTCCATAGGGATTTGGGTATTTATGAGCCAGAGCAGCACGCCGACGACGATTAGAATGAGAACGAGTTCTATTAGGCCCATAGCAGTCCTCCATTCGGTTAACCATATAAACGCACCGTGGCAAAACTTAGCGCCTCACTGGCAGTCGGGGATTTGGCCAGCCGCTTCGATCTGTCTTTGCAGGCGGGACTTTCTCAAACACTGCACCGTACAAAAGCTTGGATTCGCTTTGCGTACGGTGGCCCCTGGTGGGGACTTAAACGCGGATCAGCGTTCCCGCTGAGAGCCGCAATCGTTAATTTATGTGGACAGCGAGGGCGAGACTGCCAGCAGCGACTCGGCGGCCACCGGGACGCTGCTGGTCCTTTTTAGCACACTGTGGATTCTAGGCACTAGCCCTTTTTCGCCCCTTGGGCGGTGGTATCAGTTTTCCCAGGGTTTTCCTGAATGTGCCCGCGCCCGTTTGCGAACGAATTGCATGGGTTAGCTCCTATGCAAGGGTTAACCCCTTGAATGGAGGCCGGATTCGTGCAATATCGGCGCACGGAAATGTGCGAGCCGAGGCACTGTCTTGCCCGACTTCCACGCTGGCGGTTGAGGGGTAAGCTCGATTCGCCAGCACCGACTAAGCGGCGGTCACTTACGGGGTTCAGAGCCCGTTTGTGACCGTTAGCTTATCAGCCCAAATCAGGTCTAGCCAGTCCATAGCAGTCCTCCATTTCGGTTAACCATATAAACGCCCGCGTGACGAACTAAGCGTCACCTACGGGCGACAAGAAGCGCGCTGCAATCCTCGGGCATGTAGACGCGGCCCGTCAGTTGCCAGTAGGCGTTGCCCTTCTCGCGAAGGTTCATCGTCGCGAGGCTGAGAGCGATGGCGTTGCTTTCCGCCTGGGCTTGGCATTGCTGGATGCGATAGTCGCGGAGCGCGTTCTCCAACTGCGAGATACGGATTTCCTTCACGAGTTGCTGCGTCTCAGCCGCCTCCGCCCTGGTGGCGAAGCCTTGAAACCCGAGCGCGTGGACCATACCAAACGCCAGCGCAACAAATAGCCATAAGCTCATAGCTGTGCTCCAGATGAGAAACGCAGCCGCAATGCGCCACCGGTACACGTGGTCTTCCTCTCCGGTCGCTCGCGAAGGAAAGAGAATCTTCCCGAGTTCTGTTCCCAGTCCCATTGTAAAACGCCCCTCTCGAAATTACGCACCATGACATTGCCCCCTTGACTTATCGTCCGACGTACTCCGCCTGCGCCTTTTTCCCGATGCCTCCGATCGCAGAATGGTTCGTGCGACTGTAGTAAAAACCGATGATGAGGAAAAAGGCGTTTTCGATCACATCACTCATAGTCCCCGCAACAGAGGAATAAACTACGGCAAGCGTGATCACTACGGCTACCAGTGCCTGCGTATATTCCCAGATGAGATTGACGCGCCGTTGACCCGCGACGGTCAGGTCTTCCTGATGCGTCGTTGTCGGATCAAGGGGCGGGGCATTTGATGCAGGCTCGGGTTTCGTTACCACGGATAGTTCTCCTCTTTCGGACCCTCGCCCTTGGTATCGTAGGGCCACAGCGCGCCCACGGTGTAAACGATCACCGCCCACAGCCCGACGCTCGCGACAATGGCCAGGATACAGCCCTTACGGTTCATCATCGGGTTTCCATCTTTTCCGCCCTTTCCGTCTCGGGACTGATTGTGTTGGCGGATCGAAGTCGCAACTGTAGCTCCCGTGATGCTGCCCAAACTTGCGCTTGCTACCCATGTGACCGCACTGAGCGCATTTGCACGTCTCGGTGCCGCACTCGGTATCGGCCGATCCGCAACGGGGGCAAGTGTGTCTGTAGTACGTGCCCACGCATCGCTACGGCTTTTTCGCCGCCGCCATGAGAGCATCGAACTCGCTGGACGCCGAAGCGTAATCGGCGCGGACCGCAGCCCACACGGCCGGGTGCTGGTCGATCGTCTGCGTGCGGATGTCGGTGATGAGCGACATCAACTGCGCCGCGATCGGACTGAGCTCAGCGATGAGGTCCAGGATTTCGCCGCTCGGGTTCGGTTCGGCTTGGGCGCCGCGCAGGGTGTCGATGACTTGGCGGGCAACGGGGACGAGTTTGACAACGAGGCCGAGGATTGAGGCGATGTCCATGGGTCGTCTCCTTACTGCGCTGCTGTGCTGGAAGCGGTTGAGAGTTGCGCGACTGCGGACTTGAACGCCGCCTGGGCCGTGGTCGTCAGCGTCGGCACGGTCTCTTGAAGACAGATTCCGTCCGTCACGTCCTTGGCTCTGGCGATGTTCGCGAGCGTTGCCGGGGGTATCTTCGCGAAGAACACGTTGATCGTCTTGAGCGCCGCTGAGGCGGACGCGCAGCCGTATTCGGTCGATTGAAGGGCCGTCTGTTGGCCCTCCGGCGTCATGCACCCGCCAAGAGCGAGCGCGGCAATCAGAATCAGGAATTTCATTGGATCACTTCTCCTTCGGGTTGATGGGGAATCGGTTTGTTTGGGAATAGCCAGACCATCCACCATGTCGCGGTTGCCGTCGCGAGCGCGATGATGGCGGTCTCGACCTCTGGCGGAAAATCGACCATGAGATAGCGTTCGATGACGGGAAGGAGCCCACTCACGAGCCCGGCCGTGATGCCGCCGTTCCATGCCTTTGTGCTTGTCGTTTGCTGGTTCATGCGATTAGCCCCTCGCTAGGTTGCTCTCTGAAAATCAACTTCGCCCGTTCCGTCAGTTCCTCGCGCGCGGTGAGACCGATCACTCCGCCGTTGATCAGGCGCGTGACCTTCTCAACGTCGTCAAGGTCCGCCGCTTCGTTGCAGCCGCGAGACCGCCAGTAGCCGAGGGCGATGAGACATGCCGTCTCGGGCTCGGCTGCGAGCCGGGGAGAGCCGACAAGATCGATGCCGAGCGATGCGCCACGGTCGCGGTAATTGGCCTTGCCCGTAAGTTGGATCAGACCCCTGCCGCGATACTTCCACCCATCGCCGGATGCTTCGTCGCCGTTGCCCAGCCGTGGCTTATCTGGTGTGCTGCCATAGGCGGCGTTGGCCAGAGCCTCCGGCCTGTGCTCAAGTTCCACCGCGCGGCCGGCGAGCTTTGGAAAGACAGCGGCAATACGCTCGGCCCTGTAGTTGAGATTTTCCGTCAGCCTCCCAAAGCCCGAGCTTTCATGCGCCACCTGGGCGATGAAATGGGCGCGGCGCAGGAGGCGGTTCACGCCGTAGGCCGGGGCGTGAGTTTCGAGCGCGGACGCGATGGTGCGGAGCGGATCGCTTACCGGCTGGGGCCACAATTCCGCGAGGCGGTCAGCTGTGAAGATCATAGCCGCTCCACCAATCTGAATGATCGCGTCCAATAGTCTGGATGCGCCCGCGCTGCGAGTGAGGCGCCGATTTCGCGGAACGAGCCCCAGATTGAATCGCGCGAGCGATTGATCCAGCTTGCATCGGAATCGCTGACGAAGAGAACGTCGCCCGACGCGCCGACATAGCGGTCCATGTCGTCAACGCTGGACGTGAAGCCGCGCACTTCAGTTTCGGAGAGCGCGCCAAAGGTCAAGAGCTTCATCCGCTTCTTGGGTCCAGCAAGTCCGAACTCCGCGCCCGTATCCTGGTTCATGTCGCGGATTGAGAGGTCAAGCCGCCCTTCCTGTGCGCCATAGTCGAAACCGATCGCGGGGCGGAACAACAGCCCGAGCGGGGCAAGTCCGATATCGATCGGATTGGTCGCGCCGTCGATGTCGATGCGCCAGTAGCGCGCGGCGGTCGATGCGAAGGCGGCGACGACGTTGCCGTTGTAGCTGTCGTTGGCCGTGATCTGAGTGGTGAACCCGGTGTCCACGGCCGGTGCGATCGCCGCGGTCGTGGTCGGCAGATAGGTGTTGGTGCGCGTGTCGTAATCGAGCATCGCGCCGAAGACGATGATATCGTTGCCGGGGACACCCAAATAGACGGCCGAGGCGTTGTCGCCCGTCATCGCATGGACATCGATCCGCGGTGTTCCGCCGCCACTCGACACTGACGCAGTGAACGAGACGCGGTAGAAGCCTTGGGCCTCTAATGACACTGTGATGTTGCCGGGCGACCCGCCCGATAAGCCGAGCGCTCCGGTCGCCAGGTTGACATTCGTGTAGTGTTCCGTGATGGATTTGTCGGTCCAGGCGAGTCTCGCCCAAGTCCTGATTTTCTGCTTTATGTAACAACTCACTCTGACCGTGATGTCGTCGGGTAAGCCGCTGATCGTCTGGTCTATGAAGTGAGCTCCGGTACTCGCATCCTCATCCACCGTCGACGCCGTCGTGCCGCTGTTTGGGTCAGTCTCCGTCGCACTATCGATCGTGACGTTGTTCTTGCCCCACGCCGCATTCGTGAAATTGTGCGAGTGCAGCAATCGGTTCGACGGCGCCGAGCCGTCGACCGTCGACCCTCGCACGCGGGCGCGGGCTGCCGAGCCGAGGTTTGTCGAGATCAGCGCCCAGCAATCGACCGACTGCGCCGAGCCGAGGTCGAAGGCCAGGATCGCGCTTGTTCCCGATACCCGGGCGCGATGCCGAGGCTGCGGATCGTTGAGCTTGTCCCAGCCGAGACCGGCCGCCGTCGACGAGCTCGGCCCCGTCGGCGTCAGCCCGGCGGCGAGGTTGCGGTAGAGGAAGCCAGGGCGAGCAGCCATCGCTTAAGGTGCCGCTATGTAAACGATGCTGCCGGCAACTTCGCCGGTTGCTGATGAACCATTTGCGGGGAGTGCCGTGGGCGCCGCATTATCGTTCAGGCGCGAAAATGAGATGATTGTCTGATTGCCGCCGGTCTGTGCGACGATAGGATTAAGCGTGGCCGTCAGGTCAAATCCTGAGATCGATGAGAGTGCCGCACCGAAACGATCATTGCCGACGTTCTGTGACGTGAATGGAAGCGCGCCCATGCGAAGCTGGCCTGCGCCGGCGCTCCCGATCGAACTCCAGATACAATAGAAGGACGCGAACACGAGGCGCCCGATCTTGATATAATAGCCGACAGCAGTTGTCAGCGTATAATTGTTCGTCCCGTCGCCGAGGGTTGGCGTGAACGTCCCCTCGGAATAGATAAAGTCCTTGATCTGCTGCATCGTCGCCTTGGCATTGGCGCCCGATTGCACGATGCGAAAGAGGTCCGCCGCCGCGAGCGCGGCCGCTGCCGCTTCGTTCGATGTCTTGATGCCGCCTGCCATCTTATTCCCTCAATTCTTCTGTGCCGTCTTCGCGCAATTCGGGAGACGAATCTTCTCGCAATTCGTTGCCGTCCGTGACCGACGAGCCGATCAGCAGCAGCGTGACGCGGCCCTTCGCAGGGGCCTCGCGCCAACCCGCGACGATGCCGGCGAACCCGAGATCGAGCCCGAAACGCGGATAGGAATCGATCTCGCACGCATAGCCGATCTCGACGGTGTTCCTGTATCGATCGGTTACGACCTCGATGGCCTGGAGCCCTTGTTCAACCCAGGCGATGATCTGATCGGCCTGCGCCTGCGCTGAAGTATCATCGAACCATAGACTCTTGATCGTCCATGTCCGCGGTACTTTTTGCCTCGCGGATAGACCGTTTGACGTGGCAGTAACCGTCCTGCCGTGGCCGCTGAGCTGCCGGCGCAGCGACCCGGTGACCGAGCTTGAGATGTCTGTCAGCGGGTGCCAGTTGATTTCCGATTCGATATCGATGGTGATCGGCGCTGGCTGAAGACTAGACGGGAGCGATACAGGCCTGAGAGAGACGATGTCCGGCTCGGTTAAGCGAATACGCTCCGTCGCCACCGGCCGCGACATCGAGAGGCGCAGCTTTCCGTTCCGACCGCCGGCAAGCCAAATGCCGCCGCTTCTGAGAACGCGCCCAACCGCCTCGCGCGTGAGCGTCCGGTCCCCGGCGCGGAAATGGATGCCGATCTCGCCCGATATCAGGGCGTCGATAGCCGTGAAGGTCGAGGTTTCAAGATTGCTTGTCGCCAGCAATGGGCCAAACGTCGTCAGCATCCTGGTGATGACTTCGCCATGCTGGTTCGCATAGATATCGGAAGCGGGGTCGTCGCCCTTGACCGTGCAGGTTATGATTCCATTCGGCGTGAAGCCGAGCTGAAAGACGCCGTCCGACAGCCACTCGCGATATTGGCCGGCGCCGGGCGCCGTGCCGATCGATGTCATCAGAACGCCGCGCTCGTAGACAGCAACGATGTCGTTTATCGGCCGGCTGCTGGCCTGGAACGTATAGAGCGAGCCATCGCCGAGCGTGAAGTTTCCAAGCTCCTGAGGCCATATATTAAAACAGCGCCCGAACGTCAGAGGCTTGGTCAGCCCCTTCAGTTCCGTATTACCGCCTAGACCCGACGTGCCTGGGTATTCATCGATCTGAAGAGGAGTGTCAAACCGCTCCGCCAAGTCCGAAACGGAGACCATCATATTGGTCCCGGACGGCGTGAGCGCCGCGACAATTCCTGCGAACACCGTGACGGCGTTCGACGCCGCGCCAGCACCAACGGCAGAATCGGTCCCGCTCGTAACCTTCACGGTCTTGATGACGAGCGCGCGGCCTATGGCCGTCATTCGTCTGTGGATCGTGTCCAGCGCCCCATCCTTGTTGTTCAGGACGATGCTGCTGACCGTGGTCGCGACCTGCCCGCCAACCGCGATCAGGTCGGCGGCGTTCTGCGAAACCTCAACCGGGCCGAGGATGCGGCCCTCGTAGAATTCGCCGCCGCTGAAAATGATACCGCGGCTCGAATACTTCTTGGTCGTCTCCGCCGCGGCGATCTCGTCCCAATGCGTAAGCTCGACGAGCGTTTCTTGTCCCGCGCCGTCCGATGTACCGGCCGATAGCGGTGTCTGGTAGAGAATGACCTGCACGCCCCAATTCTGCTTTGAGACCGAGAGTGTCGCGATGCGGTCGCCTGTGGGACCGTGCGGCAGAACATACGCTTCGCTGATCGCGACTTGGACCTGGGCAGGGTCATCAACAGCCTGAAAATCGTCACGCTCCTTAAACCCGACCGGCGGAGTTGAGGTGACGACCTCGTTGACCGTCCCCACGCAGGCGCCGATGTGGAGAATGATCGCCCCTTGCGTAGGTGGCGTGACCGATGCGCCCTTTACCGATACGCTGGTTTGTTTCGTCACCACGCCGATAGTGGGCGATATATCGGTCGGGCAGTCTTTATAACCCACGATCGTTCCGACGGCGATGCGCGGATTCGAACCGCCGGTGGCGACGAATGTATAGGACGCCCCCTCCGAGGCCGCCCGCTTCCACCAGATGCCGAAATTATCCGCCGGGTCGGAGTACAGTTCTGTCCATCCGCCGGGCGGCGCCAGCGTCTGGCCGGGATCGCAGACCACGGCCGCGAGGAGGATATCGTTATTGACGGTGCCTGTGGGCTTGGTGAGGACTACATCCGCCGCGCCCTGACCGCTGCCATTATCCTTCGCCCGAAACGTCGGCGCCGTCATCCCGCGACCTGACGCAGAAGCGAGAAGATCATGCCATTCATCTGCCTGACCTCCTCCTTCAGTTCGACGATTTCGTCCGTTTGCGTTTGCGTCGCTTCGACAATCGCAGCCGTGCTCATCGCGCTCGTCTGCTGGATCACCGGCGCCAGATCAGGCATGGCGGGTGTCCCGAGGAAGCCCTTGAGCTGTTCGGCGGTATTGATCGCGCCCTGTGCAAAGGCGTCGTAGGTCTGCGTCGTGCCGTAGAATTCGCGCGCGAGCGGGAGGAACGATCCAGCCGCCTGCTGAAACGCCGCCGCCGTCTGCGCGCTCGGATTCATCAGCGCGGCTTGGCGTGCCGCGTCGTAATCGGAGAACGCCGCGCCGATCTGCGCTTGCGGCGAGGCGGCCGAGCCAGCGCCGTATTGCAGCGAGTTGATGAACTGGTCGAGGCCCGAGATCGCGCCAGCGTTCTGCTGCGCCTGCTGCGCCGCGATCTGCTGATAGAGCGCGGCGTTGAGCTGCTGGACGGTATCGAGCGAGACGCCGTAGGCCGCCGCCATGTCGAGACGGGCTTGGGATTCCTTCTTCCACAATTCGATGGCGTATTTGAGCGGGTCCGTGACCGCCAGCAGCGCCATCTCGATTTCGGACGAGAACGCGCGCGCGGTTTGTAGAGCTTGGAGCGCCTGAGTGATCGCCGCGCCAGTGCCACCGGCTTTCAGGATGGCCGCGATCTCGGGGTCGGACGATGTCGCCTGCTTCAGCAGCGCCGCGATGGTATCGGCCGTGAGGTCCGCGACATCGCCGACGGTGCCGACGCTGATGCGCTGGCCGCCCTGAAGCTGGAACGTCGAGGCGTCACGCTCGCCGATCCAGATGTTCGAAAGTTGCTGCGTGAACTGGACGCCGAACGCGGTGAGCGCCTGAACCTCTTGCGAGATCGCCGACGCCGCCTGCTGGGCCGCACTGAGGGTCGCTTGGCTCGTTTCATGCGCCGATTGCGCGCTGACGCCGAAATCGGTCATCCCCGGCGTGAAGGTCGCGACGGAGCGCATGTCGCTTGGCTTGCCGCCAAACATGCCGCCAATGCCGCCACCGAGCGCACCGCCAAGAAGGCCGCCGAGGACAGTGCCAATGCCAGGAATCAGGGAGCCGATGATCGAGCCTGCGATTCCACCGGCCCCGCCACCAATGGCAGAGCCCATCGAATTGCCGCCCGTCAGTGAGCCCACGATCGAGCCGACGCCCGCGCCCATCAATCCAGGCTGAACGTACTTCCCGCCGAATCCAGTGCTCGACCAGAACGAGCCCGCCATCGGTGTGACGGGGACAGACATGGGCACGCCGTTGTAACTTCCGCCGCCGCCGAAGAGCCCACCTGCAGCGCCGAGAATGCCGCCGCCCATGGCGCTGGTGATGTTCAACGCGATCGGGCGCAGCTTGGCTTCGATCGCCAGGTCCCAGAGGAGTTGCGCGAACCACGCTTTCAGTTTGCCGAACAGATCCTTAATGTTGGCAACGCCCGTCTGCGCCCATTCGAGCCAAAAATCGCGGCCCGTCGCGAGCATCGAATCAGAAACGTCGCGCCAATATTCGGCCGCCTGATCGAACGCGCGCTCCTGGTCCTTAATGAAATCGTCGGTCCGCTTGCGTTCGGACGCCGTCATTTCCGCGCTGAGCTTCTCGCCATATTCCAGCGCGCTCTGAAGCGCCCCCTCCTCCGCCTTGTTGCGCTCGATCTCGATCTGAAGCCCCGCCTTGCCTAGCGCGGTGATCTCAGCCTTGATGTTGGCGTCGAAGGTCGCATGCCGCTTCTCCTCAGCGATGCGCCACTTCTCGTACATCTCCGCGCGCGCCTGCGAGAGCTTGAAGATCGCGTCGGCTTCGGCCGCGTAGCCCTTCAGCGCCTCGTCGGTGAGCTTCTTTTGCGCCGCTGCGATGGCGGTTAAATCGCTGCTGCCGCTTACGGGAAATCCAGCCGCGCCGGGAGTCCAGTTGCGCGATTTGGAATCCATCGCAGCGAACGGATTGGCGGCCGAAGCGAAAGGTATCCCGCTGGAACGCTGGGACAGCAACGGGTTTGCGGTATCGCGGCCGAGGAACTCCGCTTGGCTCATCCCGCGTCTAACGTCGGCCAAAGCGGCAGGCATTGCGTTCAACAGGTCCAGGACATTGGTCAGGCGGTTGACCAGGAACGTAAGAGTTGGCGCCGCCGCCTCTGACAGTTTCACCCAAGAGACAGATAGCCGATCAATGGCATTTCCAGCCTCTTCGTCGTGCTCAGCTGCCGTGCGCGCGAGCTTCGTCACCGTTGTGATGATTGCCGCCCAGCTCGCATATCTCCCGATCAGCAGACCGACATTGTCGCTCAAGCGCGCCGTCGAGAAGATCGCGCCATCGGTCGCGGCGATTTTTGTTTTGAGATTGCCCTCGATCATGCGGAGAGTTTGCGCGTAACGATCATTCGTGATCGCGCCGTCGAGATGGAGGCGGTTGAAGTGCTCCAACTGCCGCGCGGCGGCCTGCTCGGCCCGAATGCGAGGATCGAGCGCCGCCAGCATGTTCAGCGACGACTTGCCGAGACGCTCCTCGGAAGTCGCTAATTTATCCGTGCCCTGCGCCGCCTGCTCGGCCGCCTGACGAATAGACGTGAGCGTGCGGACGCTGTCGCCGCCTTCGTATCTTAATTTGTAGATCGCCTCGGTGACGGACGCTTCGGCCATTTACCCAGCGCCCCCAGGCGTTGTTTGTTTCTCGCTCAGAACGGATGCGCGGAGCATTCCCAGTTGCACGAGCGCCAAAGCCTCCCAAGGCTCAAGCGTGACGTTCCTTAAGCGGCACCATGCGTCGAGTTGCATCCAGGAGATGACCGGAGCCGAAAATCCATTGCCGTCGAGACCGCAGGCAATCTCGTTGAACCACGCCCAGAGCAATTCTGCGCCCCGTGGGCAGGGCTCTACATCAACCACCGGCGCCAGGGCTTTCGGCATCTTCTTGCCGGCGAGCGCCATCTGACGCGCGGCTGACTCAAGATGATCACGGCTGGTTGCCCCGTCCGGTGTTCGACGCGCGAGCTTGAACTGCCGCTCGGCATATTCGATCAGCTCGCCGACGAGGCCTTCGTAAAATTTGCGGCGTTATCGGCGAATGCGAGAGCGGCCTCCCGAAGCCACGCCATCCCATCAAGCGACATAACCTTGCGGACATTTGCTTCATTGAATGGCGTGTTGATTGCCTTGCCGTCCGGCGTCACCAAATGCCAGCCAGTCATCAGGACGACTAGCTTATCGACTTCGATCTCGACAGCGTCTTCGTCGTCAAGACCCTTGAGCCGACCGCCACTCCTCCACATTTTCTTAACTGCGGTGTTTTGGAGCTTGCGGAAGAACTTGCGACCCGGAGCGCTGTCTTTGGAAAGTAGTTCCAAATAGCCCTCGTTCCCAGCCTCGTCTACAAGCGGATCGGTCATCCCTGGATAGATGATCGGCATCCTGATGCCGGATTCAACATTGATGCTGAGTGCACTGATATCGGCGTCCATGTGTTTATTCCTCTGGCGGTAGGTGGGGCAGCACGGCCGCCAGGCTCATGCTGCCCCGGTTGCGGCGCAACCGCACGCCGCCCCAGCGGGCGACGGGCGTTTCTCCCGCTGGCGGACGGGATTGCGTTAAACGATTTCGGAATCCGTCACCATAAGCAGCGTCGCCTCCATCCCTGGCGGAAGCGTGCCCACGACGGTATTTTCGAGGCCCTCATACGTCATCGGCACGAGGACGCTACCATCGGCATTCACGCTCGGTGCACCACTTTGGAATTTGATGCGCGGAACGGTGAACGTGATCGCTGGCGAGTTGATGGCGCTTGTGGCCGTCAGATAGACGATGAGCTCGCACTCCGTTTCGTTCCTGAACAGGTTCAACTGAGTCAGCGAGTCGAAGTAGAGCGACATATTTCCGGTGAGAGAATATTTCCCATAAGGAATGTCGGGCAGGAAGTTCTGGCCAACGACCGGGTCCGGCAAGTAGGCGCCGTTGGAGAAAGCCATGCTCAGACTGGTGACGAGTCCCAGGTTGGCACCTTCGAGTCGGACTAGGCCGTTCACTGACGCTAACAAACCTGTCGATGTGACAGCCGTCGGGGCTGTAAAAAACGGCGACGACCCGGCAGAGTCCGGTTCGTAGCTACGGCCAAGGACTTGAAAGTCGATAGTCGCGAGCCCGGTCCCAGGCACGTTGAGATTGAACCCGGCAAAACGGCATTCGGTGAAGAGTTCGTGAAGGTCGAGTTCAGTGAAATACCGCTCGATGGCGAACTTGCGGCTCACATGCGAGCTGAGTGGCGCGATCACATGCTTGCCGGTTGATGTCATCGTGAAGGCAGTGTCGGCGCCCATCGTGTCCGGGGCGGGGTAGGCCGCCATGATGCGGTTCGATGTTCCAGAGAAGCCGAGCGCGACAAAATTCCTCGCGTTGTTGTCGGCGTCCGACAAACTTGCGAAGCGGTAAATGTGGCCGACGCGCATACCCAGCGCCAACGGATCACCCGACGTAAAGGTGAATGTGCCCGTTGTGAGGTCCGCTGCAACGCTTGTGAAATCGGTATTCGAGAGCGAGACTGGGGAGACGCGCGTCCCGCGCAGTACCGCCTCGAATAGATCGAAGTAGGTGAGGCAGGAAAGCTCGCCAGCAATCGCGCCGCTGCAACTCTCCACACCGTGCCGCATGTCGACTGGCATGCGAGATGTGCGGGCTTCGTTCGATCGATAGCTCGCCTTGTTATAGGCCAGCGAGCTCGTTGTGCGGCGGAGGATTTGCCCGCCTGTGACGGCGGGGTCCGTCGCCGACACCGCCTTGGCGTTCGACACGTAATCCCCAGACGCATACGCCTTGTAGGTATGCCGAACGCCGACGCCTTCACCGATCATGTGAATTCTCCGAGGTTAAGATGTTTGAAACCGGATCAGCCGACCAGGTCGAAGTGCAGGCCAATTTCGGCCGACGCCACATAGTAATTATCGACTGCTGAATCTACGCCTGGCGGTCGCATGGAAGAGCCGGGGCCTTCCGGTCTGGTGACCGCAGCAAAGCACGAGATGTTAGCGTCGCGATAGCTGCGGAACAGAGCGGAAAACACCTCAGCCTTATCCGTCGCTGACGTCATGCCCTCACCGTTCGGCACGTAGACCAGGAACGTAAGCCACGCTTCGTTGCGCTGTAGGTTTGCGCCGCGACCGCCGCCGTACCCGGCGAAGAAGGCGCGGTCTACATCGAACACAACAGAGACGAATGCGCTTGGCGTATCCGGTAGCTGAATGCCATCATCTCCAGGCCAATTGATCGGCCACGCGATAGACGCTGCAACAACCCGTGCTTTGATGACGTCGATTGCTTGCGAGGTTGTGGTCATTGCTCGTTACTTCGCGCGAGCACGCTTTCACAAAATTCGCCTTCAAGCCCTCCGCCTAATTCCACGCGATAAGTCGGAAGACCATCTTCGGAGCAAGTGCGTTCGCGCCAAACCACGCGCCCGACACGCCGCTTTGTCGCCCCACAGATGAGCACGGCATCACCAGGGTTAAATAGATCGGATGTTGTTGTCATAGCCGGCTGATCCGAATCGCCGGAAACGTCACGGCCGACCCAGCGCCACGCCCGCGGCGAACGCGGCCCTTGGGCGTCTTCCTTAGCGAATAGGCACCGGGCAGGTTTACGAACGTGCTCTCGATCTTGGCGAGTTGGCCGTATTTCGATTTCAGCTTTCGCGCTGTCCGTTCATAGATGCGGTTCGGCACGCTGATGAGGAAGTCGCGTCCGCTCTTGGTCTTGCCGACTTCCAGCCGGCGAGAATATGGGACGGTGTTCGCGATCATCACGTCATCGCTCGCCTTGAGGTTCATTGGCAGCACGTCGACCGGCGAGCCGTTGACGAATATCTTATGGCTGCGAACATACGCGCCGGATGCGACCGGGCTTGCCGCGCGGAGTTGCCTGATCGCCTCCGCCACGATTTCGCGGATGTAGCGATAGCGGTAGACAATCGGCCCCGGCAGGATCACCGCTTCGATGTTCGTTTGCAGCGGCTGGTTCGCGTAGGCGTCCCAGTCCGGCTTCGATCCGCGCATCTGAGCCGCGCCCATGATCTTCGCGTGGCCCGCGCGAGCCGTGGCGATCAGGTGTGCTTTGGCTGCCGCGTCCTGTTTCGCTGGCCAGCCGACGGTGACGAGCTGCTTGAAGGCCTCGGCTTGCTGTCTACCCACGACACTGAATCTCTATCGCAATAACCTCGCCTGCCAGCCGCCGCGTGAAACGATCCGGCGAAAGGATCGCGAGTTCCTTGCCCTCGACGATGCATTTGTCGCTTACCAAGATCGGCAGCGGGAACTGCGCCTCTTCCAAATCCCCGGAAAGCACGATGATCTTGCGGTCGCCCTGCACAACTGTCCCAACCAGTTCCGTTGCGTCGTATGCAGATACGCGGGCCTGCACCTTCGCCTCGAAGAATGGGCGGCTCGTACCCGTGCCGTAGTAACGCCGGATATACACGTCCTCTCCGATCTCACTCAGCATCGATCGGTGTTCGGCACGCGCCTCGGCTGGCGTCATCGATGGACCGTGAGCCTGCCGACGAGCAGCGTCGAGCCAGCGTAGGTGCCGAGCACAACTATTTTGACGCGGAAACGATCTCCAAGAATTCCATCAATCGCCGTGTCGTCAGTCAGCGAACCATCAGTTGGTATCGTCTGCGCTGTCTTCGGCGTCAGTGCCGAAAAATTCTTGAACTCGTGTTCTGCTGCCGTTGCCAGTGCGAGACACCAAATGTCGTGCCATGTCGAGCCCTGATCAGCCGATGACTGGACATAAGCCTTGACCGATGTGCCGCCCGAGCCATAGGCAAACCGAAGCGAAATCAGCGCCGCAAGCTCATTGAAATCAACAATGGGCGTAGACGTGAAAGTCCCCGCCGCTGTGATCTGAAAATCGCAAAGGTCATAAGTGCCTTGCATGATAAATCCTCAGACGTTAATTCTGCGATAGGGGTCGAGCAGAGCGGTGACGGTGATGACGGTGAGCATCTATTCAGTCCCTTGGTCCGGCCGGCCCCGATGAACCGCGAGGCCTTGCTGTGCCGCCCGGCGCACGGGCGTTGGATAATTGCGATGAACCGCGAGGCCTTGCTGTGCCGCCCGGCGCACGGGCGTTGGATAATTGCGATGAACCGCGAGGCCTTGCGTAGGGCGAGAACGTATCAGCGTCGCCAGGAACGGGAAGTGGCCCCGTTGACAGCGTGGGAATTTTGTCGAGCAGCGCGGCGACGGTTGCGTTTGCGAGAACCAGCTTGCCGACACTTCGGACGATACTTGCCGCCGGCGCCGTAATTGCGGCGAGCGGCTTCCCCGTCGAGCGTTGCAGCGCCGCGGCGATATTGGCCGTCGCCTGCAACAGCTTCGTGAACGCCTTGGCCGCCGTCAGGCTTGCAATCGGCGCCGTCACCGCCGCGAGCGACTTCGCTACCGACCGCGAGAGTGAGGCAACCGGCTCGCAAGCCGCGATGAGAACCTTCCCCTGTTGCCGCAACAGGGTGGCAATCGGGGCCGTGGTCGCTTCAATCGTCCGCAGAAAAACCTTGACCGCGGAGAGACTCGCAACCGGCGCTGTCGAAGTCAGCAGCGACTTCGCCATCTCCCGCGCCAGCGTCGCCAGGGGCGCTGTCGTGGTCAGTAGCGCCTTTGCCGATGAGCGCGCCAGCGATGCGACAGGGGCCGTCACCGTCGCCAGCGGCTTGCCTGCCTGGCGCACGATTGCGGCTATGGGCGATGTTGCGGCCGCAAGCGTCGTCAGGAACTGGCGAGCTATTGCCAGCGTGGCAATCGGCGCGGAACTTGTCCGCAGCGGTTTTCCCGTCTGCCGCACCAGCGTGCTTGCCGGGGCTGTGGACGTGACGAGCGGCTTCCCCGCCTGCCTGACAAGAACCGCAACGGGGGCGGTCGTCGTTCTGACCGGCTTCCCTGTTTGGCGCAGGAGCGTTGCGACCGGCGAGGTTTGCGCCGCCAGCGCCTTCAAGAATTGGCGGGCCACGGTCAACGCTGCGATCAGCGCCGACGAAGTCAGAAGGGACTTCGCCGTTTGCCGCGTGAGCGATGCGACGGCCGCCGTCGTAGTGCGAAGAACCTTGTCGGCCGAGCGGGCCAGGGCCGCCACTGGCGAGGTAATCGCCGCGAGCGGCTTGGATGTCTGCCTGACGAGGCTGGCAACCGGCGACGTTTCCGCCAGAAGCGCCTTTAAGTACTGCCGGAACACCGTCAGAGATGCAATAAGCGCCGACGACGTGACGAGCGACTTCGCCGTTTGCTTTATGAGCGTCGCGACAAGGGAGCTCGTCGTCGCAAGCGCTTTCGACACTGTACGCACCAGCGCTGTGACTGGCGAGGTCGTCGTGCTGAGCGGCTTGCCGGTTTGCCGCGCCAGCGCCGCCAACGGCGAGGTCTGCGCCAGCACCGACTGATTGAACACCGGCGGCGGCGGACCATGCCCAGCAATGACCGGAAAGGACTGTGCGCGGCCTAAGCGGGCCATGGGCTAACCCCGATCTGGGCTATGCCCTCGACCATTTCGCCCACGCCAGAACATTGACGTTGGCCGTGACATTGATGCGGAGCAGGAACGAATCCGCTGCGTCGCCGGGCGATTCTTCTTCGAGTCCAAGCGGGTTCTGCTTTACGAAGATACCCATGTACTGCGGCACATAGATGCCGCCACAGAGAGTATAGGTCGTGCCTTCGGCGGAGAAGTTCTGCCCGACCGTCAGTCCGTGCGCCTGAGCGCGACCCTTGATCTGCGTCGTGACCGCCGTGCCGACCTGCGTTCCCGCCGTCGTCTCGTCCGACGTGCCCCACTCGAATGTCGCGGGCACGGCGGAGGCCGTCACGCCGTCCATCGAGACGCCGATCTCGTGAATTTTGATATTGAAGCTCGTGGGCGTGATGAGCTTGAGCACGGTCTTCGCGCCAGCCGTAGCTGCAAACGCGGTGTTCCGGGTGACATATACCGCGTCGATATCAGCCTCCTACCAGCTCGCCGCGCGCTGCACGGCTTGATTGATGATTGTGGGTCGTGGGATTAGCACCACCGCTGCCGCAGCGGGCCTGATCGCGACCGTCGCCGCGCACCAAGTATCCGCCGCCGTGCCCGCGATGTCCGCATAGCGGCCGGGGGTCTCTGTCCCCGGAGATGCCACCAACTTGGATGAGATCATCACATTCATAGCTGTATGCTGCAGATCAATGAGGTTTGAGTAACCAGTGGGCGCATTCGTTACTGCATCGGCCTCGGAAGACCCTCCAATCGCCAGAACTATCGCATTGGCGGTTGCCGTGACTATCGATGGCGGTTGAGGCGTTCCATCATCGGTCGCGCCCGCCGTCGTGGTCGTAGCGTCTTCCGGTGTTGTAAGGTCGACGCCTGTCCACACGTGACAGACAGCAATGCCGTTCGTTGTCGTTGTCTCACATTGAGCCGACGAGTCGGGGGTCGCCCCCATGATCTTCCGGAAGACGCCGAGTTGAGTGTCGGATAGATCATTCTGGAAGAGGTCGGCAAGTTCGGTATACCCGGTCGTAATCATAACCAGGTCTTGATCGATATTGCTGGTGCCCGGTGTATTGAAGGCTACATACACAACGTCATCCGTCGCCGTGCCGACGGGCAGGGTCACAGTCGGATCGGGAGCGCCTGTTCCTGAAACCGCCGTTCCTCTAAGCGAAAGTGCCACGCCTCGTCCTCACACGAAGACAGCGCGTAAGGCTGTCACCTGCGTGGTCACAGCCGCCTGCTTGACGATGCGCACCGAAAAATCCGCCTGCGGCCACAGGCGCTCGACCGTGACGACGGGAGCGGTCAGCGATTGCCCCACGGGCGGCAGGTTCGCGGTCGCCCAGGTCAGGAACGCCCCCACCGCCGCATAGAGCGCGTTGTAGTCGGCGTTGATCTCCGCGTCCGTCTTCACCACGTTCCCCGCGCCCGCCTGTCGCGTCAGATCGACGAGGGCCTGACGAACGAGCGTGACGTTAGGCCCGCTGATCCACTTGTCGGCCTCGGCGCGGAAGCCTTGGCATTTGCCCGCGAGGTCATAAATCTTGACCGGGTCGAGGGTGGCATCGGCCGCGATCTCGTTGCAGCGCCGGTAAATCCAGCTCGCGGCGTTGAACAGATTGCGCGCACCCTGCTCCGGATCGGGAGCCCCGGCGGATGCGCCACTGTGGGGAACGAGGGGCATGATCTACACCGTTGCGTTTACGTGACAGTCGGAACGAATTTGAGGCCGAACGTGAAGGCGATCGAATCACCGCTCACGACGTTGACCGCGCTGAAAACGCCGCGCGTCAGCATGTTTCCCGCGGTGACGTTGTCGAACAGCCCAGCCTCGGTGATCGCGAGCGTCGAGCCCGCCGTCACCGTGCCGACGACCTGATAGTTATCGTTGGTCTGCGTGATCGTCGTGCGCGATTCCGTCCCGACCGTTCGCCCGCCCGCGGTAGTCGGCGCGGACTCGGTGCCGAGCGCGGTATCGCCAACGGCAGCAGCGACAGTGCCAATGCCCCAGCCGATGTTCTTTGGCGCGGTGCCGGCTTGAATGATGCGGTTTGTGATGATCGCGGCGCCCGCGTTCGTGAAGGCGACAGCGAGCGAAATGATGCCCGCACCGACCATGCCCTTGATGACTTCGGCCATGCCGGGCCGGACGGCGGATGCTCCGTTCATTGGTCTTTTCCTTTCGCGGGTGCGATTGACAGCTCGAGCAAGGCGCCGACCTTGTAGAGGTCGCGCACCTTCTCCTGCTCCGCCTTTACAGGCGCGACCACAGTGAGCGTGATCGTCGCACCGACGCCGTTCACCGGCACAAGCTCCACAATCGATGCGGGCATGCGCCCGACGATCTCGTGGTTGTCAGGCGTTTTCGCCGGAACGTCCACAAGCGTGTCGTGCCGGGAATGGACTTTGTATTGCATGGTCACTCTCCTTTGAGGCGTTGGGCGATGCGGCGAAGCCATGCGCCGATGGCGAGAAGCAACCGCGCGTGCCACGGAAACAGTCCGTCGATGTTGGTAGCGATGCTGGTCTCGTAGCGGGTTTCAGTAACCGGCGGCGCGTTGTCGCCGCAACACGGGCAATGCGCGCGCGCCTCGGGATTGGCCCCGCCGCACGTCGGACAGCGCGGGATTTTGGCAACCGCAAGCATCGGCTCATAGCGCCCAAGCCCGCCCATGCGCTTGCCGATTTCTTTCGTCACACTGCCTTCGCAGCGTGCTTCGCTGTCGACGCTCATGGAAAAACCTCAGCGATTTTGCGATATGGGTTTCGGTTCAATCGTCAGAGAAACCGTCGACCCGGCGGAACGGCGCGAGGTTGGCCTCGATATGAGGCGGCAGCGCGCCGTCGCTGGTCGCGCCGACCCAGTAGGTCTTCGACATGACGCCAGGAACATCGACGCTGCGCAGCACTGGATCGCGGCTCGCGGAGAAATAGAGCAACTTCACCAGATCGATGCAGGCCCGCTCGATTGTCCGCGGCAGGCCGTCGAGCAGCGCATAGCCGCCCGTGTAGACGATGACGAGCTTGGCAGCATCCCAGTCGACCCGGTCGTCATCCGATAGTCGGTAGAGGTAGCTCAGCCCCTTGTCGTCGGTCTCGGCCTCGTACTCCGTCGCGAGCAGCGCAGTTCCGTCCTCTGTGACCGAAGTGATCGTCGTTGCTGGGCCGCGTTGCAGTCCGATGACCGTCCGCCGTACATTGCGCAGCGTCTCCGTCACCGTCTCATCGGCGAACACGCGGCTGCAATAGGTCGCGCAGATGTCGCTCGCCTGGTGGATTTGCTCCGTCAGTTGCGCGTCCGATGCTCCGCCCTCGATGCTCAATTCCGCTTTCACGGTCGAGAGCACCGTCAGATCGTAGCTATCGGCGGCGGTGTTGACGACGAGCATGGCCCGTCTATCTCCTTGCGCCGCGCGTCACGTAATCGCGGCCGGCTTTCATCGCCTCGCGTACGGGCGAGCGCGCGACTTTTTCCTTGATGTATTCGACATCAATTCGAGATGACCGACGACCACACGCGGCGCGGGCTCGGCGGGGTTTTTCATCGGCGCTCATATGAGGGTGAAGACGAGCTGCCCCGTCTTTGCCGCACCGCCGGCAGCGATCACGACCTTGATGCGCCCGGCGATCGGAATCAAATCTTCGACTGGCTCGCCCGTGGCCGCATATAATGAAGCGGCGCCGAGAGCGTCGGTCGTTGGGCGGCGCGGCGAGATCGACGTAGCTGCATTGACATTGGTTCCGGTCCACAGCGCGAGTCCGGTGTCTTCCTCGGTGATCGTGAAGTCCACGCCATCAGTATAGTCCGTCTTGACGTATTGAATGGTCGAGAGGAGCCCGTTCACCTTCTCGGTGTAGACGGTCGCGTCACCCGAGCCATCCGTGACCGGGGTGACGCTAACGCGCGTGACGTTCATGATCTTAAACCGTGGCGCTGAACGGGGTCACTTCGGCGCCGCCGCCCGATTGCGTGTAGGCGCGGCAGGACCAGAAGCCAGCCTTGTAGTCGATGCACTCGATCAGGCCGCCGACGATGCCGCCCGTTCCGGCGGCGCCTGCAAACGTCATCGTGTCGTCGCCGGCATCCGCGCGGAAGACTTTCGTGGTGCCGTCCACATCGGTGTCTTGCTGAATGTTCAGACTTCCGTCCATCACGTCGGTTGCGTTGGCAACCTTGATGATGTTGGCGTTCGATGTTGCGGTGACGCCAATGACGAAGGTGTATTTGTGCCCCGTCCCGGTCGCGGCCGGGAGCGTGACGATTGTGCCGGTGGTCTTTCCGAACTGCACAACCTTGCCAGCATGGAGCACGGCGGTTGCTGCCAGTGTATCGCCGTTCGCGGCAATCGCGGCGCCTGCGGAAATATCCGCAGCGGCATTCAGCTCAGCAGCAGTCGCCGCCATCTCGACATCATCGATCATCGGGGCTCGGTCGCCCTGGCGAATGGAAAAAGCGGTCATGTGTGCGTTCTCCTCGGAAAGAAGGAGAGGGGCGGCAAACGCACCGCCCCTCTATTCAGTGGTCAGTTTAGGTCGGCGGATTGGCGGTCGGCACGCGAGACGGTTCGCCGAGAACCCAAACGCCGGCTACGTAAAGGTCGCCAGTATTGGCCGTGGTGTCGTCGATCGTCGCCCTGACGTAACGTTTGATGCCGGTGTAGCCGATCTTTCGGCACTCGCCGTCATCGCCGAAGGCAAACCCAGCAAGAACTTCTGTCCCATTCAGGTATTCGTCGGCAACGGCAGCATAGGTGCTGTCGTCATCGCTATCCTCAATCAGGACGGACCACACAGCATCAGCGTCCGTGAGCGTGCCGACGACAAGCGCCAGCATGCAGGAACCGAAGCCCTTCGTGTCGCAGGTAACAGACACCTGTGCCGTGCCATCGGTCACCGCGGCCTTGGGCCGAAACGCCGGGGCAACATGCATATTGTTCATCATATCGCGCATTGGATTTTTCCTTTCCTAGATCGCGGTCGCTTACGAAGCGCCAAATTTCAGGAACTTGAGCGCTTCATAGTTCAGCACTCCGCCGCCGACGCGCTTTGTCGTGTAGAATTTGACGTAAGGCTTGGCGGTGTAGGGATCGCGCAAGACGCGGATGCCCTGACGATCCACGATCTGATAAGCCTGAGCGAAGTCACCGAACGCCAGCGAGAGCGTGTCGGTCGTGACGGCCGGCATGTCTTCAGCACGGACCACGGGATAGCCCATGATCGTCTCGGACACTCCCGCGACGAACGACGGTTGCCACAAATAGTTGCCCATCCCGTCTTTGAACTTGCGGATGAGCGTGATCACCGACCGGCGCGTGAGAAACTTCGCGTTCGTCAGATAGGCCGCCTTCAGCAGGCCGATGAGGTCGTGGATTTTATCTGCCGGGTTGGAAGACGGGAACGCGCCAGCCGAGCCCGTGGCGACATAACCGATCGAGCCCCACGTCACGCCGGAGCCAGTATCGGCCGCCATCGTGTACCCGGTGATGCCGCGAATTTTGTTGGCTGCGCCGGTGATGAACTCCGCGTTTTCAAAGCGCGAGAATTTGTCGGAAACCTTATCCGCCAGCCACGCTTCGATATTGACCGCAGCATCATCGAGCAATTGCTGCGTCGCCTTCGGCTCGGTGTCGATCCAGAAGACCGGGATGCGCCACTTGCCGACCTGCGGCGTAGTCGTGTCGCCGCTCGTGGCGTGTTCGCCGGCATAACCCGCGCCGGCCTCGCCCAAGTCCTCGATGCCTTCGAGCGCATCGGTCGAGATCGTCATCGTCGACGCGATCTGCCGCATCGGGCTCGTCTCGTAGACCTTCTTGATGATGCGACCGCTCGTGTCGGGCGTAACGAAGTAGCCGCCATCGGGGTCTGAGCCGACCGAGAGCGTCTTCACTTCTTCGGGGCTGAGATTGTCCTTTCCGGCCCGGATGTAGTGCTCGATCGCGGCCTTGTATTCGTCATAGCCCTTGTCGTCGAGCGGCTCGAACTTGCGATTGCGCCCGCCGTTGAACGCGGAGAGTGTGTCGTTGAACGACTTCACCTCGATCTGGCGCTTGTCGTCGGCATCGCCGCCGCCGCCGCCATTCAGCCGGGCGCGCGCCATCTTCTTCTCGATTTCGTCGAGCTGGCCCTGCGCCGCCTTGGCCTTCGTCTCCAGCGCGGTCTTTGCCTCGACAAGGTCGTCGACCGCCTTGTTGATGCGCCCGAGCTTTTCCTCGGTGACGACATCCTTCAGGCCCTTCTTGAATTCGAGAATCTGGGCCGAGTGCTCGGTCTTGAAATCCTCGAACGCCTTGCTGAGTTTTTCGGCGACTTCCTTGATCTCGCTGGGGTCGCCAGCGGTCTTGTACTCCATCGGCGCGTGGGCCGCGCTTTGCTTGAATGCATTACGCATTGGGTTGCTCCTAGTTCTGAATGGTTTCGAGAAGACGTGTGAGGTGGTTCACATCGGCGTCGTTCTCATCCCGAGATTCCGAACCGGACTTAAAACCGTGAGAGGCAATCGCCTTCGCGGCACTATTCGAGTAGCCGCCTACATCCCGTAGGAAGTCCTCGAATTCACGAGTTGTCTTTATGTCGCGAGCGCTCTTGATTGAGTCGACGCGTGCCGATGCCAGCGACGGGCTGTCGACAAGAGATATTTCAAACAGCTTGATTTCTTGCAGCGTGCGCTTCGGCTCGCTCGCAGTCTTGCCGTAGCGTGCTTTGATCGTCTTGTACCCGACCGACAGTCCGCCGATGGCGCCCTCGCGAACGAGAGCATAGTTGTACTTTCCTTCTTCGGTTCCGAGACCGACGATCTTTCCTGAGACCTTCAGTCCTTTGTCGTCTTCTGCCACATTGCTCCAGACGCCAACGGGGCGCGGGTCGCCGCCGAGCAAGTGGCCGTGCTGCATGTACATCGGAATCGTGCGGCCCTGCGCGCGCATCTCGGCGAGCGTGTTTTTGAAAGCGCCGGGCGCCATAACATCGCCGTGGCTGTCCACGATGCCGAACAGCGAAGCGTAGCCGTCGAACGCGCCCGGAGCCGCACCGTCCGCGAATTTCAGCTCAAGGCCGCAATTAAGCCTGTCCATTATCTGCTTCCTTCGGTGCGGGTGTCCCTGCCGGATTCGTTCCGCGTGGCAGCTCATCCGCCCACGGTTCAGACCGCGGCGGAAGCTCGTCCCACGCACGCACCTCGTTTTGCGTCGCCCATGGAGGTGATCCGCCGGTGCCAAGCGCGGCGGAGTAGTAGGCAGCGCGGGACGCCGCGTCGCCGCGCATCAGTTCGCCATCGGAGTACTTAAAATAAAGTCCAGCGGCGCGCTCCTCAGCCGACAACAACCAACGATCAGCCGACTTCTCCCAGCTACGCCAAAGTGGGCGGGCGGTGTGCACGCAATGAGCGATAAGCATCTGCTCGACGCTCGCGTAGCTCGTTGTCCCCTCGGTGTAGCCGGCCATGACGGGCAACACGCCCGCGGCGCGGCAGACTTCCTCAACCTGGAATTGACGCGTCGGCAAGTGCTCGGCATCGACACCGTTCATCGTTTGCGAAATCCACTTGCCATTGCGGTCAAGGATCAGCGGGTCATGCTGCACGTCTCCAGTCGCCCGCGCCTTGATGTTCTGCAGAAGCAATTTGTATTGCGCGGCGTTCAGGACTCCTTCGAGGGAATAAACACCTGACGTCTGAATGCCATTTTTGTGCAGGCGTGAGTGCGAAGCCTCGGTCGCGAGAGCGAGCGCTATTGCCTCGCGCGCGAGACGCGTGCGGTCCATCCCGCGCCAGCCGTCCCATGACGGGCCGCGCCAGAGCCAAATCTCATCGGGTCCGTACTCCTGATCGCGGCCTTGCGCGTCGCGGATTTTGAAGCGCGGGCGCAGATCGGGACCGCGCACCATTGAGACGATGCCAGGCTCGACCGGAATCAGTTCTACAATGCGCCCACCAGAACGGACGATGATATTCGCGGAAAACCCAGCCATCGCGTGATGGATGCCCATCATGCCGCGCCATTCGAGCGAATCCTGAAACCCGTTCGGCGCCGAGCGAACAATGTCAGAGCGCGGATCGTCGGTTACTTCTTCGGACTGGCCGCCCGTCTTTCGATAGAGCTTGCATGGGATCGTGCCCAGTACGTCATGGATGACGAATGCGCACCGTAAATAGACGGTCGACTCGAATGCTACTGCCCAGGTGATCGTCTGCCCCGTCTTGGCCTCACGGCCGGGGCCAAACACATCTTTCCATATCTGGGCCTGCTGGTCCGTCATCTTGACGTTCAGCGCGCGAGCAAGGACGTTGGTCAGCCAGTTCGCCATACCTCCAATCGTCCTTTGTTAAGCCGCTACCGCATCAGGCCCATTCCCAAATGGAACGTACGGATCAGGCGTGTCCCAAAACGATCGGCCGCTTTCCGGGTTGTGGCCCATCACATGCACCGCGTCGTAAATCGCCAGCAGCGCGTCGATCTTGGCCGTGCCCGACGCCTGCTTCGTAATCGTCCGAGCGCTGCCCTTCATCTCGATCTTCGCGTTCCGCGCCTGCCAGGCCATCATCGCGGACGCGCCGTGCTTGAACGTGCCGCCGGCCAACCGCCGCTCGGTCGTGAGTATCGCGTTGTTCAGCTTCCAGCCCTGCGGGATGCCGACGATCCGCTCCAGCGCGATGCCGCGTTGCGTGATGGCGTCAACGATTTCCGTGATGCCAGCCTGATCGACGCCGATCGCAACCTTCTCCGGCAGCAGACCCTCGCCCTCGATGCGCTCCACAATGTCCGCGACCGCTTGCACGTCATCGCCGACATTCTCGACAATCGTCAGGTCGCCGGCAGCTTCAAAGTCTCGCAGCTCGGAGACGATGGACTTGCGTCGTTCGAGCACGATTGAGTGAGCCCAGCAGTGCCCCCAGTGGAGCCAGTCGCGGGTGTCTCGGTCTCGGCCAAGCACCGCCAGCCCGAGCAGATCATCGAGGCCGCCGCCGTCGATTCCAACAACCGCGATTTCCGAGCGGCTGATAACCTCATCGAGCGTCAGCCCCTTGTCGCCGTTGCGGTCCCAAAACTCGGCGCCGCGCCAAGCATCGGACGCGTTCGCCCCGCCGATCTCGACGTTCACATATTGCGACGCAAACCGGGCCAACTCTGCCGGCCCCGCAGACTCGGCTTTCATCAACTCCCGCTCAAGGAAGTCGCGCCTCACCGACCGTCCGAGGTTCGGGTTCACCAGCGACCAGATCGCTGGGTCTTTCCATTTCATGTCGGCGGTCAGTCTTTGCGGCAATTCATAGACGATCGGCAGGAGCGGCAGCTTGACCCGGCCGTCCCTCACGTCCCGCGCCACGGCGAGTTCGCGCTTAAACACGCCAGCCGGAGGGTCTTTCGATTGCGTCGTCACCTGGAACAGAAACCCATCTGGGCGCTTACCGAGCGCGCCGCGTAGCTCCAAGAACACCGCCTCGGCGTCGTTGTGCTTCGCGAAGACGTGCGTTTCGTCGATCATCGTGCCGACTTGCTTGCCGCCGGTGATAACGTCGGTGTCAGCCGCCTTGATCTGAAGCGTCGCGCCGGTCCTCATATGCGTCATCGTTCGCAAGTGACGCTGGATTCGAAACAGCTTGGTCAGTTCGCTATCGAGCAGGATCGTCTTCTCGGCCTGCTTGAAGGCATACCCGGCGACTTCGATAGTCGGGGCCACGAACAGAAATTCAGCCTGCGGGCGCCGGTTCATGATCAGCGCGACCACCATGATCGCGCCGCCGTTCGATGTCTTCGCGTTGCCCTTCGGGATGACCTGGAAAAACTCCTGGATCATCCGTTCGTTCGTGACGGGATTATACGAGCCGAACAGCGCCGCAACGATCGGGTAAAACCATTCCCCGCAGGCCTCGGCCATCGTCGGCGTGCCGATCACGTCGGGCAACCGAAGGCGCTTGAAGATGCGAAGCGCCCTATCCGCCTCGTCCTGGAACAGCGGCAGATCGGGAACGAGGCTGCGGCCCGAGAGGATGCGCGCCTCCCAGTCCACACACGATGTATCCCACATCAGTTGAGTGTGTTCTTAGGTTCGAGGTCTTGGCCCCAAGTCGTCCCTTGGCCGGCGGTCGAGGCTTCACGCATCGCCTGCTCCTTCTTGCCGAGCTTCTCAGGTCTGTCTGGTTGGGCTTCCGGTGCGGCGAACGAGTGCTCGGTCGACACGGTGCCGTACTTGGCGTCGAGGTGCTTCATCGCCGTAACGTTTCCCTTGGCCGCCGCTTTCCGCAGGCGCTTCAGATTCGCCGCCATCTCGCGGTCGCGCCCGATCTGCAATTCGGTGGCGAAGTGTTTGCGCAGCGTGTTCTGACAGATGCCGAGCACCGCAGCGATGCGCGGCTCCGACATTCCTGAAGCCATGAACAGCGCAACGTCGTCGCGCTCGGCTTTCTTGGGCGCATACGGCTTTGGCCCGCGCTTCTTGGGCTGGGGAGTTTCTTGCAAGGTTTTACACCAAAGGTCTGTGATTTTCAGGGGGAAAGAAAAAATCTGCGCATGAGACCAAAGGAGGTTGCGCACTCCCTAAGCCGTAGACTTTCGCCCCCCCCTGGGGTCAGAGCGGCGCGGCGAACCGCGCGGCACGAGCTTCGACCGTCTTTCTCGTATGGCAGGACTTCGGACCGAAGCGCCCTCTTGGTTCTGTTAGCGCTCGCTCCAACGGCCAACGCTCAAGCCGTGCTGCCACGTTGGTGGGTGCGATGCCTAAGCGTTGCGCCCAATCCGTCAGGGTTAGGCGCTCACCATTGAACTCTATCCACCGTGCGTGACGCTCACGCCTTGTAGCAACCGCCTTGTCCTTGCTGCGCCAAGGGTTGCACACCTCACATGCAGGGGCGAGGTTGCTGACGTCGTTGTGGGTACGGTCATCGTCCAGGTGGTCAACGTGCAGATCGTCCCAAGTCAGGCACACGCCGCATACATGGCAGTTGAAAGGGCCTTCCCCATTCGCATCGTAGAACACCTTGCGGTGCTCATAGACGCGCCCTCGGCTGTCCGCTAGTCGGTGTCCTGGGGCGAGAATAAGTACATAACCGTTGCTGTGGTCATATCTATGTTTGAATGACGGAGCGTCCAAGGTGCTCTTGCGCCGCATCCGGTAGTAATGCATTTCGCAATACTTTCTACCGCGCGTCTCCTTACCGCAGACATCAACAGCGCATAGCCGAATTGCGCTTGGCGGCCTACATGATGGGGCGCAGTATAGGCGGTCCGACCCCCGAGCTATCTCGTACTCGAATTGACCGCCGCAGGTTGCACACTTACGTTTACGGGTAGCCATGCCATCGCCCTCTAAGCGGTGTCTGGTCAGGCTCGGCATGCTGCTATCAACAGCGTTCCGGGCCGCCTTTCCTAATACACTTTTGCCATACGTTTTGCACGCTCTACGGCAGTTTTTAGGCCGTGACAGCGTGAGCATCTCACCCTGATATTCGACTTATCCAAGGGCGCTCCGCCGTCTTTCAGTTCTCTGACGTGGTCACCGAACACCCTGCACCCTGTACGTCCGCAGTCCTCGCAGCGACGGCCGCGTTCGGCGAGTGTCTCGCGCATGAGCTGGCGCCACTCTGCGCTCAGGTAGAACGGGTCAGCACGCTTGGGCGCCGACATCGCCGTTCTCGTATCTAGCGTGCGGATGAGTGGCTGGATGGTGGCGACGCGGGTCAATCAGCGGCCACAATTCAGCGTTACGGTCAAAGGATTGGGTTGTAGGTCGTACACTGCACCAGTGCCATAATCGATGATGCCGCCCAAGAGCACGCCACCACCCGCAAGCTGCGGGATCATCGTAGCCGTTTGCGTGGCACAGCCGTCCATTGAGATCGTGATCTGCAAGGCGGTGTCGCGCTTGCTCTTAATGCTGCATGGCGACGAGCAGCTCTGGCCGTTCGAGAACTCGACCTTAGCGCCTACTGGGTTTGTGTTGATCGAGACCTGTTGCTCGGTCCCGCGGATGATTGTAGCGCACCCCATGAGCGGCAAGAGTGCGATGACGGCGAAACGTCTCATTGTTGTGGTCCTCGTTGCTGGCGGTCAACGGTTCCCGACGAAGGCTTACCCGCCTTCATGCTGCGCTCAGTGCTAGGTGTCGGGCGCAATTCAAACCAATGGGCAAAACATGTAGTCCATATCCCGATATGGCGTCAAGCGAGACCATAGTGCCTAGCGAGAGTATCAAGCGCCGTTGTGAGCGCACCGATGCCGCCACCCGGACCCATCCGCATCATGCTCTCGGCCCTACCGAGCGAGATGTTTTCGAGCGCGACCAGTTCGATAATGCGCCAACCCTTCGAGCCAATGTGAGTCCTCGCATCGTTTACCCGATCGATCGCATCACAGCGAACATCTGACACTCGATTCGTGCCCGAGCCTCCCAGCGTGTCGCTTAGGCTCGCATAGGCCACCTGGGCCGCTTGCTCGGCGTCACGCTGTAGTCGCCGCCCTGCCGCATGCTGGTGCGTCTGGATTCGCTGGTGGGCAAGGAGCCATTCTAGCCGATCAACCGCGATGTTCTGCGCTGACATCTCTCCTTCACGGACAACCTCGCCCGTCTTCTGATCACGGACCTCACTCCCGCGCTTTTGGCGAAACTCTGGCGGGTTGCCGTCAAAGCCGATCTTCAATTCACCCCTCATGTGCTCATCCTGTCTTTCTCGCGCTCAGCCGGCGGTCGAGGGCGGGGATCATGGCGATATCGGCCATTGACGAGGCCACCCCTTGTTCATTGATCGGGCGGTTTGCTTGCACAGTGCGAGCGAAGCTTCGTGCTTCGGGTCGGATCGGGCGCAGGCGGCGAGGACGGTTTCCCAACCGGCGGGGCCAAGGGCCTGGGCGATCTTTTGTTGAAAGCGGGCTATGCGTTCGTGGGGATTCTCGATGGTGACTGCCCCGTTTCCCAACCCATGTCCCGAAGAAAAAGATTTCTTAAATTCTTGTTTCTTGGGATGTGGGGGTGGGTGTGAAGGTGTATTTTTTCGCAATTCGTCTGCTATAGCCGGTGCAATTGTTTTGCTATTAGGTTTGCGACCACTCTTTCCCCGCGCTGCTATTCCACCCCTCTTGCCTGCATCTACCTTGATTCTTATGCGTCTTTTGGCTTCTGCGATTTCCTCGTCGGCCCTATGATTGTGATAGCCGTCTCGCTTCTCCGTGAAAAACTCATCAAGAACGCGACCGATTGCGGCAATTTCTTCCTCGGAAAATGCTCGGCAAATCCTGCACAGTTTTGCCCGGTCCAATAGCAGTGCCATTCCGGTGCTATAATAATGGTCGAGCAAACGCCGATACGCGCCGTCCTCAAGCATCGTGAGATGCGAGGTCTTGCGCTCGTAGTCCGCAGGAAAATGCGCGTACCAAGGCCGTCCCATCTATCTTCCCGTCCGTGTGGTCGTGTCAGGGGGGCATCAGGCGAGCGCCGCCTTTGCAGCTTGCGTCGCGGCTTCAAGGCCTTCGATGTACATAGCGACATTCTCTTGGCTCATGTTCTCCAGCATGGACTTACCGATTGAACGGTTTTCCCCAGTGAGCGCTTGAAGCGCGCCCAGCTCGGCCATTTTGTCTCTGAGGTTGACGGCGCCGAGTAATCGGTGGTCCTCACGGAGCTTCAATGCAGAGGCAGCGAGCGCTCGGCTCCAGTCCTGTTTCCGAGTGGTGATAATCTCTTGATCGGCTTTACGCATAAGACTTTCCTTTCTGATGTTTGAGTTTTCCGGCCTCGGCTTGCTTCACCAGGCCGTCATCAAAAATGCGCTGCACGTCCGCTTTCAGCTCAGCGTTCGTCGGCTCGCGCCCAAGCCTGTCGCGCAAGGCTTCGTAGATTGTTGGTTTGCGAGCCATCAGATGAACGCCCCCTGCGCCACAGGCTTCGCCTTCCCGTTGACGACTCGCGGCGTCCATGGCGGCAGCGGTGCGAACGTGCTGTCAGCGGGGATGGTGTGATCGAGCGTCGGGAGAATGCGCGCCACCCAATCGGCCGCGTCCTGCCGGTTCTTGTACGGGCCAGAGTCGGGCAAGCCGCGTTGGAACACGACGCCATAGAAGCCTTCACTGTGTCCCGGCGACGTGATCGCGGCGCGCGTGTACCCACGAGAGTCGCGCAAGGCGTAACCGCAATCCTCGATGGTCCAGTAGAATCGGCTCACGAGCTGAAGCCTTTCCCATCCCTCTTGTGCCGGAGGGCAATCTTGCGGGCGATGGGAGGATGGTTCTTGGCTTTAGGCTTGGGCCAGCCGTTGGATTTGCGCGGCGCAATGCGCTCGCGAACTGTCGTGCGCGGGTGATCCTTGGCCCACTTCGCGGAGACGAAATGGCCCCAGATGGCAGAGCGGTAGCGGTATGGCCTGCGCGCGCTTGTGCGTTCGTTGCGCTTGGTCATGTGGCAATCCTTTGGGTTCTGGGCTTGCACCCAGCACGCACGCGGATCATATTCACGCAACAAACAGTGACGCCGAATTCAGCAGCAATCGCTTCCAATTTCTCGCCATCTTTGTAAGCATCGAGAATTGACTGGCGCTCCCAAGGCTGAAGTTGTTTTCGCATCCGCGTGCCAGTCAGTTTTAGGCCGTGCCGCCGCAGCGTCTCTCGCACATAGGACGGGTGGCAGTTAAGAGTCTTCCCGATCTGCACTGAGTTCCAGTCGCGATGGCTTGCGTGAACGGCCAGCACCAAAGCATTTAGTTGAAACCGCCTCACTTTCATGCCGCTTCTCGCTGGGCTGTGGGTTGGGGTTTGACGAGGCGGGTGGGAATTTGCCACGCATCGAGCGCGCGGTAGGCTTCAGCGAGTGTGCGGACAATCGCCGTCCCGGCCCCGGCCCGAAATAGCGCCTGCTGGCAATCGACCTGAGCCGGGGAAACTTTTCCATTCGGCGCCTTCAATTCCATAAAATGGGTCTCGCCCTTGTAGAGAAACATGAGGTCAGGAACACCCGCCACGAGCCCCATGGCTTTGAGTTGCGCGCCGCGTACCTTGCCGCCCCCTCCAGCCGGAAACGCCGTCATGAACACGTCTGGGGGCAATGCGAGGCGAAGATGCTGAACGAGCAATTTCTGGAACGCTCGCTCCGGCTGCTCGCGGCGAACTTCCTTTGCGAGCTGGGCGTGCTTTGCCGCATAGGCTTTCGGCCTTCGGTTGGGGCGGAGAGTACCGTTGCGTGTGAGAAAGAGCGCGGTCATGGCTTGCCCGTTCGCTTGTCGAAATCGCGCTGCGCCGCTTCAAGCGCGCGGCAGTAATTCGACCACCAGTCAGATTTTTCGGGCATGAGGTCGCCGATCATTTTGAAATTTGTCGCAATCGCGAACCCGCCGTTGGTCAGGTAGATAAACGCGGTCGGCTCCTGCCCGCGCTTCTTGCTGTCGGTCATTGCACGGGCCCATCCTGCGAAACGCAAAGCGCCATCTTCAATTCGTCGTAGCGCGCGTCGATCTCCGGCTGCTCGGCCCGTAGCTCGGCAACCCGTCTAATTGCGTGCAGAACGGTCGTATGGTCCCGGTGATATCGTTCGCCGATGGCCGTGAGCGAATTCGAGGTCAACTCCCGAGACAACGTCATGGCGATCATGCGAGGATAGGCAAGCCTCCACGTTCGCTCAGGGCTCTCAATTTCTCGCGCGGCAACCCCGTGGCGGAGGCAGACCGCGCGCTTGATTGCCGATAATGTGACGCGCACGCGGATGTTTACGTTAACCGCCGTTGCGAATTCTTCTGACATTACAGTCGCCCCCGCGACAGGTGTTATACCTACGTCAAACGCTTCTGAAGCAGTCCGATCAGCTTTGAGATTTCTTCCGGCGACTCGTAACCGGCACGCTCGCCCATTTCGGATTCAAGCCACGCGCGAGCGCCGGGAAATTCCGAGCGCACGAGCTGCAAGGCGTCCTTCAGATTGATGCAGCGTTCCGCGCCTAACCAGAGCCGCGCCGCCTCTTTCGTGACCTTCGCATGCTGCGCCAATTGCGCGGGCGTGTAGTCAGCGAAACGCTTTGCGAAACGGTCGGCTATGTCGCGAGACGTGCCAACAGTTGTTGGCGCAACAACCGTTGTCCTCCCGCGCCGTGTTGACGGCCCGGCCCTCGCTAGCCCACGTTCGGCGCGAGAATTGATCCGTGAGCGGAGCACCTGACGTGTCACTTGTCTGCCCCACCCGAGAATTGCCACGGCACCTCGCCGAAGTCTGGCTTTTCTTTCGCGAGCATGAACGTCGCCCAGCCGGAGCAGAGTTGGTCCGTCCGGTGAACGTCGTGACACTCGAACTCCTTGCCCTCCATGACGCATTTGAGCGCGTCCATTTGCGTGTAGGGCGATCCGTTCGCGAGATGGTTGCCCTCGCGGAACGCGCACGATTGACAGCGCGGCGGAAGCTCTGGAAAGCGCAGGCGGGCTTTCGGCTCGGCATCGTCGCACCATTTGGCAAGCGTCTTGCCGAGTTGCCGTCCTTCGTCCGTGGTGTGGTTGCGCCGCATGAAGCGCTCCACCGCAATAGAGTCCGCTCGGCGAAGGGGGCTACCGAGCGGGTCCGCGCGTACCGGGGAGGCCGCGCTATTGCCGGCGTCAGACGGCAATCGAATAAAAGGGCCGACGTTTCCATCGGCCAGTTGCCCGAGGGGGCCGCAAACTTCGGGGAAAGTCATGGCTTGCGCCTCTCAAACGGCACGATCTGTCCCGGATGGTCCGGCGCGGTCCGCGCGACATCGCGCAGCCTGCGCTCAATGATTTCATCTTCTTCTCTGCCGCCAAACAAAGCCGCGAAGATCGTGACGAGCCCCGCAGCGACCAGCACCGAGAAGCCGAGGATTGCGATGAGGGCGCCGCTGCTCATGTTTAGAATCCGTTTGTCAGTGCGCGGACAACTCGCGCTTCTTCGCCGGTCAAAATCCCGGGCGACTTCACGCCGACAAGAATGGATGGCGGCAATCGAACGTGGCCATCCGTGGGACGCCAGAGATGCAGGCAATACTTGTGATTGTTGACGTATTCGAATTTTGGGGGATGAAATTGGATGACAGTTTCGGTATCATCCCAGAACAAATCTTTGACGAAGCACATCTCGTCCCAATTGGGCGTTCTGCGAGCCAACGAAATGGAGACGTGCTCCCAGCCTTGCGTCGCAACGTCGTCGGCGTCTGCGCCAGATGCGATGATGCTCAGCATGTCGCCAAACGGGCCGCGAACGAAGAACTTGCCATATGGCCCCCACGATGGGTCGCCGGCCTGCTCGCCTTTGACGACGCGACCGCGCTCCAATTTTTCGGGAAGCGTCGCCCTCATCCGCTCACCATCGCGAAGATCGCCCAAATGACCACCGCGCCCGCAGCGGCTCCGACAATCAGGGCGGTGGAGCGGGTCATGCGGCGGCTCCGTGGTTAATGTGACGCAGCGCGTTAACTTTATTCGCGGACGGTCGCGACGTAGGCTCATAGGCCAGGGGGGTTACCGCAGCGTGGGGGAGGCCATGCTGAAGACCGCCAATCATTGTGCGGCCTCCTCACTCTGCGACCACAAATCGGGGCGCAGCTCAGAGCGCGTAACGCGCCCTTCCGTCGCCGCCTCGATCTTCGGGCACCATTCGGCCGGGATGCCCCTGCCCTCGCCGTTCAGCACCTCGCTGACGCGCGACTGCGGCACGCCGATTGCCTTGGCAAAGGCCTGTTGCGTCTCGAAAATCGCAACCGCGCGACGAAGCGCTTCTAGGGTAGGGGGCTGTTCCATGGCGACGATCATATATCGGAATTCCGATACCTATGCAATCGGAAAAACGATAGGCAATGTCATTAGACTTGTGGATATGAGCACGATGGCGGAACGGGCGCGGCAGGTCCGCAAAGAACGCGGCTGGACCCAGCCCGAACTCGCTCGCCGCGCTGGAGTCCGGCAATCAGTCATCTCCGCCATTGAGAACGGGCAGCCCGGCACACCCTTCATTGTGGAGATCGCCGACGCGCTTGGCGTCTCAGTTTATTGGCTGCGCTCGAAGCGGGGACCGAAATACCTGACCAAGTGGCAGGAAATAGGCATGGACCTATCTGAGGCCGAACAGGAACTCGTAGCAGCCCATATCAAGTTCATCCGGGCGGGGAAGGCTGCATAATGACCAAACGGCTTAGGCAGGCTTCTGTGGCGGCCCTGGGGCTCATCCTGGCGGCGTGCGCCAGCGGAACTTGGGTCAAGTCTGTGGACTCCACCTACGCGGGCAATCTTGCCGCCGCACAGTATGAGTGCGAACGCGACGTGCGCCAGTCGGGATACTACGGTTCCGGCCTGATCGGCGTCGTCAACGCCCAGAACTTCTTTGGCAACTGCATGACCGCCAAAGGCTTCTACTTCCAGGCTCCCGACCCGGCCCAATAGTCCAAACCCTCAGCGTTCCGCGCGCCTCTGGACTTGTCCACAGCGCATATCGGATTTCCGATTGACAGTATCGGATTTCCGATATAGTGTCTCTCCATCAGACCGAGGAGAGACAGATGGCGAAGCGGGAAATCACCGAAGAGAAGTCCGCGAATATCGACGGCCACGACGCTGGCCTGAACGGCTACGGCTTTCACAACCCGATCAATCCCTGGAAGCGCGACGTGTGGCGGGCCTGGAACAACGGATTCATCGAGGGCCACGAGAAGCGGCAACGCGCTGCGGCCACCTATTCCTAAAACCACCATCCTCAGCAGGGGCACGACATGACGAAGGCAAAATCCAACGGACGAGAGCTGAACGGGTTCGTGATCGAGCGCGGAGTTCCGCTGCCGCTGGCCAATCCAAGGTGTGGCCGCGCAGACGCCATCCGCAACTTGGCTGTGGGGGAAAGCATCCTCTTCAAAGATACGACCACGAACTACGTCGGCGCCACCGCCCGGACGATCAGGCAGCGCGAGGCCGACAAAGAGACGCGCAAATACGTGACGCGCACGGTCACGGGCGGCGTTCGCATTTGGCGCACGGCCTAGCCCACCCACCACCATCCTCAGCAGGGGCACGATAATGGATCGGCAAAAGAAGAAAACGCTTGAGGCGATGACCTCGGCGGTTCTGTACCGGGAGACCACCGGAGGGGGCGCTCAAGTCTGGCGCACAATCGCAGCCTTTGACACCGACGTTGTGGCTGAACGCTACGCCGCCGAGGCCGCTAAGGACACGGGCGGCGAATACCGCGTCGTGAAGTTCTTCACATGACCACCATCCTCAGCAGGGGCACGACATGACGAAGGCAAAAGCGGTGAAGACCGCAACAAAGACGCTAACGGTAGAGCGGCTCAGGTCACTGCTAAGTTATGACGCGACTACGGGCGCGGTTTCTTGGCTGGTAAACCGTGGCCCCGCGATCCGTGGTGCGGTTGCCGGGTCGAGATCGGAGCACGGCTACATCGTCATCTGTATTGATTGCCAGCGATATTACGCGCACCGCCTCGCTTGGCTCTACAATTTTGGACATTGGCCCAGCCATCAAATAGATCACAAAAATGGAAACGGCTGCGATAACCGCATCACGAACATTCGCGAATGCACAAACGCCGAGAATTGCCAAAATCTTGGAGTTCGCCGCTCAAACACTAGTGGGCTGACCGGCGTTCGTTGGGATCAGTCCCGCCAGAGGTGGGCGGCCCAGATACGCAAGAACGGCAAGATTACTCCGCTTGGGCGCTTCAGCACAAAAGAGGATGCCCACCAAGCTTATCTCACAGCTAAGAGAGATGCTCACACATTCCAACCGGTTCCGAGAGGGCTTGATGGGCGCGCATGAAGAAACCGTCCTTTGCTTCAAGGGGTTTGACAGCGAACTCAAGTGCCGTGGGCACCAGTTTGTTGTCGGGGAAACGTATGTTCACAACGGGGCGGTCATGGCCTGCGAGAGCGGCTGGCACGCCTGCGAAAATCCGCTCGACGTGTGGGCTTACTACGGGCTGTGCGAATCCCGCTTCGCGCTTGTGGAACTATCGGGCGAGTTATCGCGTCAGGAAGGCGATTCAAAGGTTGCAGCAGCGCGCATCCACGTCAAGGCGGAACTGTCGCTACCCGATTTCATCAACCGGGCTGTGACGTGGCTCATTGATCGCGCAAAGTCAGACGACAAGGTTCAGTCAGCCAGCGGCTACTCCTCGCAGCTCGCGGCCAGCGGCTACTCCTCGCAGCTCGCGGCCAGCGGCAACTACTCGCGGCTCGCAGCCAGCGGCGACTACT
>Ga0255312_1000006_pt1 | contig 36367 bp, 48 predicted proteins | sample EtOH5_T0_E5_meta_FD_202081 | JGI IMG/M metagenome (GOLD analysis project Ga0255312, IMG submission 202081) | Sandy soil microbial communities from University of British Columbia, Vancouver, Canada - EtOH5_T0_E5 | ecosystem: Engineered > Artificial ecosystem > Sand microcosm > Unclassified ...
GTTTTTGGTAACCTGTGTTCGACAGGTTGTAAGAGATTCCTTTCATTTTCCACGCGTTGGGCTGCCCTGTGGCGAGCCGCCGCCCAAACGCGGTGGCGCCAAGGAATAGACGCCGATTTCACCTGGGGCAATTGCAAGCGATAAACGCGTGCAAACTTTGGCTACTTCTGTCGATCTGTGACGGTCACAGTGCCATCCGGGCTGACGGTGTGTGGCAACGAATTGGTGTTGGGTGCGAGTCTGGTGAGTGAGAAGTTACCGTAGATCGTGGTGATCTTCACGGATACTGTAGCCGGGTCGTTCTTCAGTTGAGCGGCAAGTTTGGCCATGCCGCCAGTGCTGCAACCATTAAAGAAGAACAGCGAGCCGAAGGCGATCACGGTAGTTCCGACTTGCGCGCCGGCCTTCTTGATTTGGTCTTGAATCTCGAAGAGGCCGCTGCCAGCCATACCCCAGCCGAGCGCGGCGAAGGCATTGCCACCACCGCCGAGTTGCGCTTGGGCGACGTAGTTGGAGCCAGCACCGATCAGCGCAGAGAGCACAGGCAATAGAGGCTTGGGCACTTTCGGCAGAATGGACTTGAGGACAGTGACTGCAATAGGGCCGACGAATGGCGTCAGCGCATTGATGAGGTTTTGGGTTTGTTCCATCGTCATATTTTTTCCTTTTTATTTTTTGGATTGCGGTTGTTGAGCGAGAAGATTGAGGCTCCATGCTTTGATCGAGCCATTGCGTTTCGTGAGCACGTGACCGTCGGGGAGTTCGGTGAAGCGCCCTTGCAAAACGCCGAGCCGTTCAAATACCAGGTTGGACGCAATTAGACAATTCGGATTCGCCGCTGACTGCAAGCGTTGCGCCGTGTTGATTGAAGGGCCGATGTCAGCGGCTGCATTCGCTTTGCAATTCGTGCGAACGGTAACGAGCAGGCCAATGTCCCAACCAATGCGGATTCCTCTCTCGGTGATCGAAAAATTCGTTTTGCGTTGCCATTGCTTCGTGATTTCCAGCGCGCCGCGACAAAGGGCTTCACAAGCGGCGACGATTTTATTTTCCGGCCGTCGTTTTGTTTCCCATAGACCAATGGCTGCATCGCCCATGAAATTAGAAACCTCGCCGCCGTGATTGTAAATGATGTCGGCCATGCCGTCGAAGATTCGCTGAGTCATTTGCTGAACCACCTTGAGATTGGTCGCCGTGCTGCAAGCTTCAAAAGAACAGAAGTCTGCGACGATGACATTGTATTCAGCCGGTGGTCTCATTGGACGGCCTTGCGGTTCAGAATCTCCAATTGAAATTCAATGCGAGTCAATGTGTCGTGATCCGTGTTGAGCTTTTTCCAAATTTCACCGAGCTTGCTTTCGATACTGATTTGCAAGCGCTCCTGTTTCCTTTCGAGTTCCGAAATGCGATAGGAATTGACACCCCAGCCGCCGGCAAGTCCGAGCAAGGGAATAAGAATGGCGAAAACGATTCCGATATTGCGCATCGTGAGACTCACCTTGCCGAAATGTTCGGTATGGCCATGGTTAATCACAGACCCCCCTTTCGTTTGCGATAGCGGGCGACGCGGCCTAAAACGAATCGGAGCATTGTGGACACGCGCACGAAAGGCGCTTTGAAGGCTCTGAGTTTTCTCAAAAATGCGCGGCATTCATCTTGCGCGCCATCGTGATAGGTTTTGAGTTTCATGGTTATGGAGCCGGTTCAATTAAAATCCAGGCAACCGTCGAGTCGTCATCTGAAGATAAATTGCCGGACAAATCCTCGCTTCGAATGACGAAGGAAGTTGATGCTGTCACGGTGCCAAGACCGAGAATGCCGCGCGTCGTTCCGCTGCCCGTCTGCCTGGTCAAAAAGATTCTCGACGATGCGGTGACGGCGGTGGTTGAAACGGTGGCTGTGCCGTTCACCAATGCCACGGTTCCCATCTTCGCATTGCTGCCTTCCTTGACTTGAAAACCTTTGCCGACAGTCGCCGCGGCAATGTCACCGTTCCACAAGAAACTTCCGGGCGTCACGCCAGATCGTTGCATTTCACCGGCCACAATTGGCCCTGAAATATCGTCATTGTAAATTTTGAATTCGAGGCTGTTGCCCGAGCCGATTCCTACGTTCCAATGCTTATTATTCGACGAAGCTGCCGTGCGTGTGATTTGAAGCGAAGAATTCGTCAGGCGGGCCATTCCGTTTGAAATGGTCAAACCAGCCAACCCGCCCGGCGTGCCGCTCGTCTCCCATCGGAATTGCGAAGGCGATTCCGTATAAACTCCGCTCGCCCCGGCGAACACCACGCTGCCCTGGGTGAACGCACCTGCCCCAGTGCCGCCATTGCTGACGCCGAGCGTGCCGCTGACATCCGCCGTGAGACTGACTGCGCCAAACGTCGGTGCACCGCTCGCGTTACCGTGGAGCAAGGTCGTCGTCGTGCCGGCAGCGGTTGAGCCAAAGCTGGTCGTCGTCGCATAGTATGGCACGCCGTATTGCGTGCCGGCACTGCTTGTTCCCGTTCCGCCTTGGGCCGTGCCCAATGTGCCGGTGCTCGTCAGATTGGTGTTTGCATCGGTGAACACCGCCTTGCTCGCTGACAAATTCCAGATGGCCGCGTTTCCATCCTTGTCAATCCGCATTCTTTCAACGGTGCCAACGCCCGCCTTGCTGGTGAGCAAGGATAGGTAGCCCGAAATATCTCCCTGATTGGAATTATCCTTGCCCGCTTTCAAGCCGCCGAAGTTATAGTGCTGGTCAATATTTCCAGGATAGGCGTTATCAATGACCACACCACCAAGCATCAATGAGCCGCCAAGATTTGACGCAACGGCGTTGGTGGTTAAAATCGACAAATTGGCGGTTTGATACAAGTCAAGCACCGTGGAATTGTTGCCGTAAACCTGCGCATCATCCGCAGCACCAACTGAGAGATTAGTTTGCCCCACAACAAATTTTCCCATGTAAGCACGGTTTTGATAAGCGACTATCCGGTTCGTTCCGGCCAGCGACAGCCGTGACATCGGAATATCCACAAACTCGCAATTTCGCGCATCAAGCCGCGCGTTGAAAAATACATTGCTGCCGATTCCGAAAATCTCCCGGTTGCTTGTCCGCACAAACGCATTGTAAAGATAATCAACTGAAATTCCATAGCCAGTCGAAGGCAGAGCCATTGTGCCTTCGATTCTCACGTTGTCCAAAATCGCGCCGTTGGTTCCATGAATCGGAAAACAAATCCCGTCGATTTGAAAGTCTTGAAAAACATCTGCCGAGGCCAGCCATATTCCAATTGGCTGCGGCGCGGTGAATTCGCCGGTGCAATGGTAGGTAGCAAATCCAAACGCCGATTTGCCGAGCCAGATTTGATTCGTGCCTCCTCCGGTGTACCAGTAGCAGGAATAAAGCGAGGTGTTTTGGCTGTACTCCGCAACTAAAGCCGTGCCGAAAACGTTCGTCGAATGATTCACGAACGAGCAGCCATAAAAACGGTTGAGGCCATTGCCGCCAGCCCCGTCAGCGGTAATCGCATTGAACAAAGAAACAACCGGAGTGGAATAAATATTCGTGGCAGTTTTGGCGCTGTAAAAAGTGGTGCGGGCATTCGTGAGTGCACTCTGCACATAGGGCGCATTCATAAAATCGCACGCAAAGAAATTATTCTCCTCACTGGCCAGGGTAAAAACACCGGCAATCGAGAATTGGCCATCCACTCGAATGCGCTCCAGATGATGACTCCCCGCGCTGCCAGTGCCTGTTCGACCAAGCAGGATGGCGCAAGATGGATAATTGTTCGTGCTCTCAAAATACAAATCCTTCAAGGTGATGCGCTGGGCACCGGCGCAATCGAACATAGGATAGCCATTCGTCCCGCCGCAAATGACCGTTCGATTCAAACCGACTTCACCGACGATGGCTAAATCTGAATGTTGTAAATTGAGCGAAGTAACTCGATAGGCTCCGTATGGAATGTTTATTTGCCCAGCCCCGCTCGCCGCTACCAAGTCGATGGCGTTTTGAATCCGCGCCGTGTCATCGGTTGAGCCGTCCCCCTTGGCTCCGAACTGTCGGACATTGATCGGCGGCGCGTCGATTCGATCCCAGGAATAAAACGGAGTCGCGCTGGCCAGGCGCTTCCCGAAATTCGTTCCGCTGGCTGTATTGGTAAGCACGAAGAATCCGCCACCTCCATCGCCAGGCGTGTAATAGCCCTTCACCGAAACAAGATTGGTCGAAACCGAAATGGAGGAGGCGACCATTTGCGCAACATTGTCAAAGCTGCCCGACGCCGCGCCGATCAGACTACGGACGGCATTGGCATCCGGCTGATTGACCAGGTTCGAGCCGAATTGCGTGAACGGCGGGTTGATCGTGTAAAACGGTTGCGCGGCCAGTTGCAACGCCGTGAAGATCAGGAGCAGGAAAGTTTTCATGTTCAATAGAGCCGGACGTAACTAATCGAAGTCTCGGTGGAAATGGTCGAGCCGCGCGCCGCCGTCGCGTTGCGGCCGTAAAGTTGAATCGTCTTGCCCGCCGTCACGGTCACCACGTTTTCGAGGATGACTTGAAAGGTTTGATTCTCGGTGCCGTTGGAACACGTCCGCGTCGAGTCGCTGATGTCCGCCGCATCGGTCGAGTTGTAGAATTTGAAGCTGAACGAATCCACTGCCTGAGAGCCAGCCAGCACCGACACGATGGCTTTAACCCAATACGTTCCCGCCGTCGGCAAGGCCACTTGCGGGTCAGTGCCGCTGAAATCCACGCGGTTGAAAGCGAGGTCCGGGAAGGCGAAGTTGCCGCCTGATCCGGTCACTTGCTCCGCGCGATTATGAACATGATTGTTTGCCCCCGCCCCCTCACTTGTTGCTGACGTGCGATAGTAAAACTCCCCGCCGGCCCCGACGATAAACCATCCATTCGTCGGATCGACACTTGGCAATGTGCCGTTCGTGCCCACGATGCCGTTTACGATTCCCGACGGAGCGCCGGCCACGCTTCCGCCCAGGAACGTGTTCCCCGTGATGCGCGGATTGATGAGCGTGTTCGTATGGAGCGTCGCATTGTAAATCGTCGAATCGAAAATCGCCGGTGAATTGATAATCCCGTTATACCAGGTGCCATTGGTTGTCAGACCGAATACACCAGAGTATGTCGATTCAGAAATCGTCGCGCCCTTAATGACCGTGTTGGTAATCTGCGCGAATTCGTTCGTGCCCGTGAACACGTTCGCCCAAGTCAGGCCGGCGAATTTATTGCTCGCCGCGCCGAGCGTGAGCAAGTTGTGATTCAGCGGAGTGAACGCCGGCAGCGGATGCAATGGCGCATTCGTCGCGCTGACATCCCACAGCGAAGGATTTCCGAATTGATCCGGCGCGATAGCCACAAGTTGATCCCCTCCGAAGCCCGCCGCTTCGTGAAAGTAAATGCCATTGAAATTCGTGGGGTCAATCTCGGTAGAGTTGGAATAGTAGAGCTTCACACCCTTTGCCAGAGCGTTGGAGAGCGTGCCGGCGATTTGATTGGATGCGTTCGTGAATCGTTTGATGCCGGCAATGGTTTGCGCGTTCGTCAGGCCAACGAGATTCGCTGCGAACGTCGCCGCTTCATTCATTGCGTTCGTCGAATAATCCTGAAGCGCCGTAGTGAGCAGGCTGAAATTGTTCGTCCTCACGCTCGCCGTTTCACCGCTGCCAGGAACGCGAATAGCAATCAGGCTGGTAACGGTTTGCGTCGAGTAAGACACCGAAGCCCAGTTGCCGGAGAAGGAAACCGTCATGGCTTGATCCACTGTCCCGATGTATTGGATCGTATTCGTCGCCTGAAGATTGATCGTCACCGGGCCGGCGAACGGCGAGATGAGCGAGTGAATGAAGAGATTCGTCGTCACTCCGCCGATGGTTGAATTCGTAAGAATCTGCGTCGCCGGAGTGATCACCACGTTCGTCCAAGTGCGCGTTGAGCCATTCAAAACGAATGTCATTCCATTCGTCGTCGGTGCGTTCGTAATCGTGACGGTTGCCGTGATTCTGCTGGCCGCGTTGATAACGCCGCCTGCCAGCAAACAAACAACCGCCACGAAGAGGTAAAAAAACGTTTTCATTTTAAATCATCACCATATCGTCTTGAGCCGAACCATCATCGCGGGCGCCCAGAATTCTCTGAGCGGCTGAAAGCTCGCTGGTCAAGGTGATGGTTGCGCCGGGCGGATTGTTCGTGAACCTCACAAACTGATTCATCAGTGCCAGAATTTCGGCAGATGTCATAAACTGATTCGCCGGCACCGGCACTGCATCGTTGCCCACTGGCCCGATGACGACGGCGTAAAGCGTGATTGGCTTTTGAAACACGACGCGCGCAATGCCGTCCTCCGCCATGCGAATTTCAAAATAAGTCGGGAACGTGTCCGCCGTTGCCAGCGCGGTGTTAATCTCAGTCGTGTTGAGGTCAAGGATCGCACTCAGATAACCCGTGCTCCCGCCAGGATCGTAAACCTTCGACCAAGTATATTGCTTTGCGAGTGTCGCTTCAGCCCCGGCACGCGGCCCGATGGCAATTTGCAATGAGATCGGATCAATCGGCACCTTCGTGAAGAACGGCGCATAGGGAGTGTTTTTTGAACGGACAGGCGTGAACTTGATCGGCAACTGCGACCCCTGATAAAACCCTTGAAACTCATAAGCCTCCTGTGAATTGAGACTTCGCACCAAGCGGTTGTTGTCAACGTCACAAAAGAGTTCAAGAGTAGCGCCAGCCATTTGATTCGTGGGTTAAGTCAACTCAGACATTGTAGGGAGAATGGAAATAGAAGGACGTTGACCAAGCGGCAAAGACGAAATCAAAACTCGTTTCCACCTTAGTCGCTCCGTAAGTGAACGTGGAAACCTCGCCACGACTGCGCCAACCCCATTTGGTTCCGACCGGAGTTGCTCCGGGAAACGTCGGCACCGCCGGAAGAAACCGGATGAGGCCGGCGGGCACTCCATATTGCGTGCCCAGGCTTGCGGCGGAATAAACGTAATCACCCGCCTCGATGACCCGGCGTTGCGTGAGATACCAATTCACGGATGCGAAGTAGCGGCCTTGCAGCACGAATCGTTTCGTTTCAAATGCCTCGACGCCCCGCGCCAGTTCGCGATAGACCACGGCAGAGTAAGGGAATTTAACTTTATTGATCGGATTCGCCGTGCCGGCTTTGACTGCATCCTCGATGTCCTTCTTGTATTGAGCCGGGTTCTTGTATTGAGCCGGGTCGATGTAACGATCAGCCTCTTCTTGAATTGCAAAGGCTGAGAAAATCGAAAGCTGAACCATCTCCGTTCGCACTTCCCATTTGATGTCGGGAGCGGATTCCGTTTGCCCATCCACCAACTCAGGATTCGCAAACGTCGCCTGCAATCGCCATTCCGGGGAACCTTCCTGTTGACCCGTGCGCGTGCGCGCGCCGAGCACTCGGTAAGCCGCTGCGACTGAGAGAATGGATTCTTCAAGGCCAACCCAGTTCTCGATTATTGTATCACCGAGTTGCGGATCAAATCCAAACTCGCGCGAAACACGCCGGGCATTCGTCGTTCCTGCAACTGTGAGGCCGGGTGTCATTCGATGGATTCTCCCGTGTCACTGCTCATCTTGTTTTCGATGGCCTTCGTGTTCTTCGCCGTGTCTTCCGTCGCGCGCACCAGCTTATCTTGAAAGCTCGTGATGCCGATGTCCCCGCGTTGCGCGAAGCCGCCGATTTTGTTCAGCGGATCAAAGGAACGAATCTGCATCGTGCGTTCCAAGTGTTGTTCACGCGCAGATTTCCCAGGCAGAATGGGAACGAATGGTGGAGCGCCCTTTAACGCGGCGGGTGACTTCAAACCAGAGGACTGCGGAATGCCGAGCTTGGCATAATATTCGAGAGGCGTGAAAAAGAAGGTGTCGAACAAATTCGCAAATCGTTTCGCGAAAAATCCCATTGTTCCCCTGCCAGATTCTTTTACAACGTCCGAAGTCTTGTCCAAAATATCGACCGTTTGATCCGACATCTTTCCCGGCGCTTCCGACATATCGGAAAGTGCACGCCCCAGCTTCGGGCCGCCGCGTCCAAAAATGTCACGCAACCTTGTCCGCGTGGCATCCGTCATTCCGCCGCGCGTCTTATTGCCGATTTGCATCATTAAATCGAACGACGATTTGCCGCCGAGATTGATTACGTCTTTGACTGACAAACCGAGATCGTAAAAAGTCTTTTGCAGCTCGATGTTGCCTTGCGCGGCCTCTTTGCGCTTTGCGGACATGATGTCCATTGCGGTTGCAAAATTCCCAAACTCCAAACCCGCCCGTTTCATCGCCGCCTCCACGTCCTGCACCTGGCCGGGAGTCATGTCGAATTGCTCCGACAAATCTTTGACATGGCTGCCGAGTTCAATCGTGCGGCGGGTGAATTCCAGGATTGCTCCCACGCCGAAGGCGGCGGCGAGCGTTCCCTTGATGTGCCCGGAAATGTGATTCCCTAACTGCGTCGCCGTCCCTTCCGCCTGCTTCATCTTCAGGTTGAACTCGGTCGTATCCGCGCCCAGGCGGGCGATGAGGCTCAGGAAACCCATGTCAGTTTTCCTCCGGTTTCATCGCGCGGGCCAGCGCGAACATTTCCGAGAACTGTCCGCCGTCCAGTTCCATCTTCCCTTCCATTTCGGAGCGCGAACAATAAAGCGCGTGCGCCGTGGCCATCGGGAAATCGAGCGCTTGCTCGACCGTCAGATGAAACTCGCTCATTAAAATCGCGAGCATCCGCATGGCGGACGGCGAGTAGAGTTCCTTCGTTCCACGCGGAACAATAGGATCGGGAAACCACCGGCCCGCCTCGCGATAGGCCACGAACTTTTTCATTTCACCGAGCACGTCCGGTTTCCAGAGCAGCAAGCGCCAGAGCTTGAGGAAGATTTTCGTCTGCCAATTGATCGTGTTCCACCAATCGAATCGAAACGGCTGCGAACAAATCAGGGCGGCCAAAAGCAAATCGGGAATGTCCGCCGGTTCATCGTTTACGAAGGGAGAAGCGAACCGGCGCAGGAGCAATTCATGCCCGATGGAATATGGCCGCAGTTTGAGTTTGAGACAGACGGTCGGCGGATCAGGCAGCGCCGCTTGGAGCCACGCGGCATTCATGGGGATTAGCTGCTGATGACGGCCAGCCCGCCAAATGTTCCCGCCGTGGTGGTTTCCTGCGCTTCAAGTTGTATGCCGCAAATCACTTCACCTTCGCGCGTGGCTTTCACCGATGCCCCGCCCATGTAATTGTAAGTTCCGTTGAACGCCGTTATTGTGAAACCCGCGAGCGTAATCACCGCGAGGGGCGCGAGGGCCAGCATGGAAGTCACGATGGCTTCCGCTGCGGTTCGGGTCGCGCCAGAAGGAAGGAAGTTAATGGTCAGCCGTCGATTACGGTCAAAGGCAACAATCGTGTCGGTGAGCACGCCGGCAGAGTTCGTATATTTGCGCGATTGGAAATTATCATCGAGGCCGACATCATCGAGTTTGAAGGTTGCTATTCCAGTGATCGAAACCGATCCACTGATGCCGTGAATAACGGCGGTGCCGACTTGGACATCTGCTGTAGTTGCCATTTGATTTGGCCGCTAAGTCAACGCCTCAAGCGATGTCCGAGCCGATGCAATCAATCTCCAAACTCAAATGGCTCACCCATTTGCGGCCTTCCAGCGTGTAAGATTGATCCCGCACGATCACGAAAAGCGCAGTGAAACCGGCGAGAGAATCAGAGAGGTCTGCTGCAATCGTGGCCGTCATAAACCAGCCGGTGACGACGCCCTCACGCTCGCCGTGATCGTCCTCGGTCGTGTCGTCCGCGTTGGACTCAATCAGGATTTCCGCGAAGGCTTTCCAGTTGCCGCCGGGCGGATGCGATTGCTCTGCCCGATTGCAATCGCAAACGACACACGGCAGCTTGACCCCTTGCTCCTCGGTTTCTTCATCCAGCGACGCGCTGTCCGTGGTGGTGGTAGCGGCCGCTTTCCCGCGCGAGATGCCCCGGAAGATGTTGATGGCGGGAATACCGCCCAGGTCCTTGTCGGCCAGATAAGCGGCGAGCGCCTTCTGGACTTTGATTTTGATGTTGTTGGCCGGCATGAACCAGCCAACCAGTCAACGAAACCGATAACTCCGATATGCTGGCCGCAAACCTTTTACCGTCACGACGGATTCAGCACTCCGCTTTCGGTTGGACTTCAACCGCTCAATCGCCGCCAGCAATTGCGGCAGGTCGCTGCCATCACAACCGAGCGCATCCCGGAGTTGCTTGAAATCGTGCGCGTGTCGGTCGAGTAATTTGTTCGCCGCAGCGAGTTGCTGCTCAAGGCTTCTCATTTCACCTTTTGAATCCGGTTTGTCCGCCCCCGGAAAATATTTATCGTTCATCGCACTGCGTAAACTCTGAACTTTTTAGCGGCACTGGCCTTATCGAATTCTGCCTGGATATTCAAACCGAGGTGACGTTTCATTTCGATGATTTCCGAGTTGATTGCTTTCTGCAAAGCGAACTGATACCTGGAAGCCACGGCGGCGCGTTGGGAAGAATGAACCGGAATGCCCAAGTTGAATTCGGCTGCTGGAAAGGCACCGGGCCTCGCGATCTTGAAAAGCTTTTGGATTCGGCTGCCCGGCAGAATCGAAACTTTTCCTGCGCCGAATACTTGTGCCTTGTGTTGGAGATCAATCACCGCCGCATTGTGTTGCGTAAATTTTTCATAAATCGAAAAACGGCGCATCACATGCACAAGCGCAGCCTTCATAAAACCGACGCGCGCGAGTCTTGTGCGAACGAATTTGGCTGCCGCGTCATACATCGCTCGACCGTAAAGCCCTTTTTTTCCCAGCCGCCCGCGAATGGCGTTGATGATGAGATGACGCGCCTGAAGATTCAGGTTCACCCGTTTGCGGCGTGTCCCGCGCTTGCCGGTTTTCTTGTTGCGATAAAATGCAGGGTTGTTGATGTCATGAAGGTCTAGCAATTCCCCTCGTATTCGATTGCGCTCCGCTTGCGGGTCTTGCGGATCAAGATTCACGTAGGTCCGCGCTGCCACGTAGAACATTCGCGAATTGAGTGTGCGCTCAATCGTCCGGGAACTGTTTGCCACCGTTTGCCGCAATCCGGCGGTGAATTCCGGCAAACCTTCCAGGCGTAAAGTAATGGCCATGCGTCAATGCTCCGGGTCGATCAAATCAATTTGCCAATGCGCGTTGCCCACCGGCTCAGTCACGGCGCCGACTCGATAGCGCCGGTTCTTGTGCGTGACAATCTTGCCAGCGCTCGGCGGAAAATCTTGATCGGTTGTGATGAGGCTTGAGTCCACCGTCACTTCGTCGCTGTCCACCGTCAACCGTTCAGGCAACACGTCCTTGCGCACGATCAAAGTGGCAACAATCATAACCTCGAATCCGCCGACGGCGATGGCGGTTCCCCGTCGCAGCCCGCTGACGATGCAAGGATACGTCTGGCCGCGCCAATCGAACGTTGGCGCACCGGCTGCCCCGCCGAAAACATTCTCGCACGTTCGCAAACCGTGTTGAATCAATCCTTGAAAGCTCATTCGACGACGAGTTGAAAATGATTCGTATCGAGTGCCGCATTCGCCGAGCCGGCGCTTAGGTTCGTAAACCACCACACCGCCCCGGCATTCAACCAGCCGATCAGTTGCACCGTGTTCGTGGAGGCTGGCCCGTAACTGCGCACCGGCCCGAAGCGGTTCGTCTGCGTGGTGGTCGTCACCACCAGTTCCACTTCCGCCGCGTCGGCGGCCGTATTGGTAAGGATGACACCCGCCGACACGCGGGCGCGTCTCAGCCCATTCGTGAACTTGGTATTGAGCGCAACCGTCGTGTCGTTGGTGATCATCGTAAACGCCGCGTTGGTAAACAAGTTGTTGAAATTCGTCTGCGTCTTTTGCATAGCCAGCCGCAGCGAATCGCCTGTGCCGTCATTGGCCGTGGTGCCCACGTTGATGTTGAGTTGCGCGGAATGGATGATTAACCACATTGAGCCAAAGATGAATGCGCTCAATCCGATGAACCATTTAATCATAATTTTCATTTCAACTCGTGGGTTGAGTCAACTTTACACTTGGGCGATGTAGGGTCGCGGATTGTGATAAACATTAAAAATCTTCTGCGGTGCAAAGTCCGCCAGCGTGAACATCGTCACCACGCCCTGGCTGGAAACCGTCGCCGCTTTCTCCGGGTCCGGCGCGTGCCAGATCACCGTTGCCGGTTGCTGTTCCTTTTTCGGATTCGAGAAACCCGGCGCGGGCGTGAGCAGAAACTTTTGAAACCGCTGCACCGCCGTCGATAGGAATTGTTGAAAGGCGAGACTGCCTTGCGCCAGGTCCGCAACTTCGGTGTCATAACTGTCGCTCCGAAAATTCCACATCTGCGGCGGGTTTCCTGGAATTTCCGAGACGAATTCAAAGTCCGGCAAATGCGCGTGCGTCGCCTTGATTTCCAGAATGGTTTGCACGTCGCCTTCGTCCCGGTGCCGGTCGATGCTGACGCCGGCGGCCACTTCCAATTTCTCATGAACGAACAGCCAGCCGAGTTCTTCCGCCCGCGCTTTTACGTCGCGAATGTCGCACCAGTAATATTGCGGCTGGGGAAACGACGGCTTCACAATCCCATTCATCTTGAGCACATCGAACGCAAGCGTCTGCGCCTGCTGCCAGGAGGCCGGGAAATCTGCATAAGTCTTGATGGGGATGCCCAGCACCGTCGCGCATTCGCGATTGCGCGGGTAGCGCAGCTCCGCGAATTGATAGCGCGGATGAATGCCCAGGCCGATCAAGCCAGCCTCCTCAAGTCCAATATTACCAAGCGAGGCAGCCACGAACTCAAAAAGACTTTCCGGCTCGCTCGGCAACACGAAACTCAACCGGCCAAAGTGCAATGGATACCCGCCTTTGATCCGGTTCACGCTCCAAGCCATGTTGTTGTAATGCTCGCGCAAGAGCGGCAGGCGCGTGAACCGTTTCGGGTCGAGCGGCGCGAATTGATTGGCGAGCAGGAGCGCGCGGCGATTCACGGGAGTCAATTCATCATACCATCCCACCGTGTTGTAACGATCCGCAAAAAGATTCAGCACGTCCGGTTCCGCGAAGGAAAAGAACCGGCCATCCTCTTCCGGGTCGAGCAAGGCTTCCACGCGCTGCAAGAGCTTGATGCCATTCTCCGCTTCGTGAATTCGGTTCAATGAAAAATCTGCGCCGTCCGGCCCGGCCTTGTCCTGCTTGAACCACGGATTGCGATAAGCCAGCCCGCCGCTTTCGACATTGTAAGGCGTGAACGACGCCGGGAATCGACCCTTGCGCGGCGAGTGAAACGAACTGCCGGCCACAATGCCATGCTGTAGGGTAAAGAGAAGCCCGAAATATGCCTCGTTGCCCTTGGGAATGATTTCGCCAATCTCTGGAAATCCATTGAAGTTGAAAGCCACGAATTCCTTCTTCGTGATTTCCTTGTTGCCGATCTCCCAGGAATCATTGAAATCTTGAATCGGATATTTGCCCGTCACCGTTCGATCGTACGTCAGCACCAGGCCCGCGCCCGTGAGCGTCAACTTCTGATTCGTGTAACGCCCCGCCGTCAAATTCGCCGAGTTGAACGTCGTGAATTCTTCCACCGTGCGAATCTGCGGATACGTCGGCTCATTGAAGCTGATAAAAAATCCGTTCGTATGATCGGCTTGGACTTCCTGCCATGTCACGACGTTCTCGCCCGCGAAGGCTTGCGCCGTGACCAAATCCGAATTATGCCAATGCAATGGAGCGAAGCTGGCGAGTTGCACCGGTGCATTCACATTCGTGACCGGCACATTGCCGAGCAGATTGGTGGACCAGGAAACCAAATCCGTCTGAATGCCATCGCCGTTCACGATGGACAGCACCTTGTTTGTTTCCGTCACGTTCAGATTCTTCGCCGCGAAATCGTTCATCAAAGTCCGGTAGCCTTTGAACTCGACTTCAGCGAACGTCGTGGCCGCATCGCCCGCCTTCCGCGCAATCTTCAGTTTGCCTTTGTGATGGATCAAGTCGCCGATCAACGTTGCCGGATCGGACGGGTCGCCAAACAAATCCGCGTAATCCGAATGCACATCGTGCACCATTGCATTGTCGAACGTCCATTCGGCTCCAAGCATCGGGCCGGCGAATTGATTCACAAAATCAAAGAGCAACTTCGGGTTGCTGACGTTGTTCGCCGCCATCGCCCACTTCACCGGGCTGGTGGTGCCGGTCTCCTGAATATTGAATTGAAACAGCCTTGGATCGTCCGGCAGAAACTTTTGAAAGTAGCGGCCGCCGCGCGTGTAAATCCCGCCAACACCTGTTCGCCGATAGCAAACCGATTCCCACCGCGGCAACGTAAAACTCAAATCGCCATCGAAAGAAATCGTGACCGGATTCTTCGTCATGTTGTGGAACCGGAAAAAATTGAACTTGTTTTGCCGGCGCGTGATCGTCAGCGACGTTGGCCCTTCAATGATGATGTCCGCCAAGGCGTAGCGGTAAATCTTTTCCGGGATGCGACTGTTCCACGGTTGCAGCCAGTAGCGTTCGCCTGCGATTTCCCGCGTGTGCGCTTCGAGGGAAAAATCAAGGAAGTTGAAACTTGAATAACTTCCGGGTGAACCGTTGAACGGAACATCCGTGCCGGCGTGCGCCGATTCCAGAGGGGCTTTCGTGTGGACAATGCGCAACTCGGAATCGCGCGGCGTGCCCGGAATCGGAATTGAATCCATTTCCGCTTGCGTCAATTCAGCCAGGCCGTCGGCGGCATCCACGAACAATTGATGATTGTAGGAATGCGCCGCGAAACGACGGGCATAAGCGGATAGTCCGCTGAAAAAACAAAAGCGTTTGCGGCTCAAGAAAAAACCAGCATCATCACAAAAGAGAAAACTTTTGCCAGTAAGCAGATTTGAAAGCTTGGCATCGAGCGCGTCAAACAGCGCGTTCATGCGCGCGGCGGTCGGACGCTCGCCGCTGACGAGATAAGGGATCAGAGCCACACCGGATCGCCTCCGCCGGTCCCTTCGCTCACGCTCGGTTTCACTTTGCGGATCACACCCAGCCGCGTATGCTGTGTCTCGACCCCGAGCGATTCAATCGGCTGCAAGGATTGGATGTCCTCCACAACTTTGTTGTGTTCGCGGATGAGGGCGGCAAAGCGTCCCTTCTCAGGCAGTCGGCGTGAATGCATCGTTTGAATGCGGAGTGCGGAATTCGGAATGCGGAAAAGCTGGATCGTGTTGGTGACAATGAGAGCGCCGCTTCAATTCGGCTCGCAATATTTCAGCGACTGCTATTTGACCAAACAGCCCGGCTCGACAAAACGCATCGCTCAATGCTCTCATCGGATAAGTCTCCGCTTGTTCCTTCGCTATTTGCACCGGAGTTTTTCCAGGATTTTCAATTTGCATTTCTGTTCCTTCGGTCCAATTCCTTTTTCGCGATTTCGAGCTTTTGGGCGTCTCCCGCCTGTTTGGCCTGCCGGTAGATTTCCACCAGCCGCTTGGTTGGAGTCATGGCGAGTTGTTTCGCGTAATCAATCAGTTCTTGATCCATGCGCCCACTATAAACAAAAGCCGGGCCGGGAGCAAAGCAAACTCCGGCCCGGCACACCCGAACGACAAATTAGCGCGCCTCAACCCGTGGCGCTTTGAACCGCATCTTGACGACGATGTTCGTGACGTGGAAGAGATTCCCATTCTCAATCGAAGTCAGCTTCAAGGCTGCCGTCGAAGGGATCGAGACATTGGTGTATTTGGTCACAGTATTCGTGCCATCTAGAGCCACTGTAATGCTGGTCGCAGGGGCCGTCTCATAGAGTGACGTGTCTGCGCTGTGCGCGAATTTGAAGATCACGTTGCCCGTAGCCGTGTTGGTCGAGGCCAGCGAGATTTGAATTCCAACGTTGTCATAATCGCTGACGGCAATCGTTTTCGCCGGGCTGTTCGTGGCCGAGAAAGCCACGTTGTTCGTGCCGCCATTGAAACCGCCAAACGTGTAAACGCCGGGTGACTGGGCCGAGGCCACCATTACGGCCGCAAAGAGCGTGATAAGGAAAAGGAATTTTTTCATGCGATTGATTTGTCGTGATTGGTCTGTTTCAAAAGAATGGCAATGTCGCGGTTGCTCCGGGCCATGTCGCGCAAGCGGAAACCGCGTAACACTTCCATGTGCCGGCGGAAACCTTTGATGATCGCCTGTCCCGTATTGGGCGGCGTTCGATAATTGCCGTGCTTGTCGAACAACCCTTCCGGCTTCGGAGCAGCGGCCATGGGAATTTCCGAGGAAAGTTCCACCGCCGTTTTGACTGAAATTGGTCTGGCCATGAACTTATTTGTTCGTGCGGAACAGGACCGCGCCGACGCGATTCGCCGTGGAATAAACCATGTCCCAATTTGTGTTCACTGCCAGCTCGGCATTCGTTGCGCTCTGGCCTCCCGGCGTGCCAACCCACTTCATGCCGTTCAAGTGCATCACGAACCGGGTGCGGTCGTAAATGCGTTCGTTGTTCAAATCCACGTCCGGACTGTAATTCAGGCTGGCCACGTCGATGACTGGATTGGAAGGCGTGCCGCCGGTCTGCGGTTTCTCGCCGAGCGCCACGATGCCCGAACCGAGCAAATAGGTTTCATAAACGAAGCCATCGCCCGTGCCCGCGCGGCTTAAAGTTTCACTCGTAAAGATCGGCACACCGCGATAGGTGCGGATGGTGAATGGCAGCCCGCTTTCGAGACCGTTCTTGAAACTTTCCTTGTCGGCGATTTCGAGCGAGGCCAATACGTTGGGATGAATCAGCAGCGCGCCGGATGCGAGTTGATCGGCCAGTTCGCCCATGAGCGCCTTGCCCGTGATGAACAAATCTGCGCTCATCGTCTGATCGGCTGTGGCGTCCAGACCGGTCTCATCGAACGAATCAATCCGCATCGCGCTCAATTCCGCTGCCGCGCCATTGGCGCCGAGACCATTGAATGCGCCGCGCAGAATGGAGATCAAAGTCGATTGGCGTTGCTTCAAACGCCGCTCGGTCAAGGCATCGGTGAACGCTCCGACCACATCACCGCCCGAAACCTGAATGGCGAGCGCCGTCACCCGGTTGTTGGTCACGCGATTCAGGATGGGAGTGACCATGAGGCCGCTGGTGATTCCCTGAATCGCCGGGGCCGTGTCCTCAACCTGGATCGCATCGGCCTGGTCGGTGATGTCCTTGAAAAAAGGAATGTTGGCGGAGATGCCAGCGCCCGTGGCGATGGCATCGAAGACCGCGCTGCGAACGGCGATTCCAGAATTCAAGAGGCTCGGAAACGTCGCCTGCTTTTCCCGCATGGCTTGAATCCAGATGTCGGGCGTCCAAAGATTAGAGATGGTTGCGATGGCCATAGATTAGTTGTTTCTGATTGTTTCCGCTGCCCGCGCTGCCAGACAACGTTCGGTGAGAGTGGCATTCGCCGGGAGATTGGTTTTGGGATTCGCCTTCGGTTCCACGGATACGGGCGGGATGCCGCACGCCGCCTGAATTTCCGTCACGCGCGCGGAAGCCATCCTTTGCACTTCGCCTTTCGGATCGGAAAGAGTCTTTGTCGCCTTTTCCAAATCGGCCTGCACTACGGCGAGCTTGTCCGTGGTGGTTTTGTTGGCAGTTTCGAGCGTGCCGATGGTCTGGCGGGCGGTGGCCAGATCGGCTTGCGTTTGGGAAAGTTGTCCGGTCAGTTCCGCTACCTTCGCCGTTGCGGCATTGAGCGCGGAAATGTTCGCATCGCGATCCGCTTTCACTTCGCCCAACTCCTTTTCCAACGCGGCGATGCGGGTCAGTTGCTCCCCGTTCACCCGATTGAGTTCAATGACGTTCAAATTCATTTCTTCAGCGTGGAAGTCAACGCAATGGCTTCCTCCAAGTTGTTTACCAGCCCGTCGATCAATCCGATTTGAACTGCCTTCTTGCCATTGAAAATCTGGCCTTCGAGATATTCTGGATCGACCTTGCGCTTGCTGAGAATAGCGGCGTCGAACTCGGCTTTGATTTCATCCACGTCGGCCTTGAACATGGCCCGCTCATCATCGGAGAGGGCTTTGAATGGAGCGCCGGACAGCTTCCATTTGCCCGCGGAAATCGCGTTCACCTTCAACCCTTCCTTTTCAAGCGCTGCAGTCTCATCCAGAAGGAACATATAAACGCCGATGCTCCCCCAATTTGAACTGCCCGTGCCGAGCACGGCGTCGGCCTGAGAGGCCAGCCATTGCCCGCCGGACAATGCGCGCGAATCGGAAAAGCTGATGATGGGCTTTGGGAATCCGGAAATGATTCTGCCGGTTTCCGGAATGCCGGTCACCGCGCCGCCTGGGGTGATGAAATTCAGGAGGACTTGGGAAACGGAAGGATCAGCCGCCGCATCACCAAGTTCAGCGGCGAGTGAGTTGATGCTATAACCGCCGCACGATTCTTCGAACGCCGAAAGGTGCTGGCCGATTACGCCGTCAATCGTGATGACGCGGACGCCGCCAGTCGTATCCGTGTTATCGGTCTTATCGTTGCGTATTGGCGGGATGAAACCGGGATCGGCAGGCTGTCCTTCCAGTCGCGAGAATAGCACGCGCCGCATGGCGACGTGGAACGGAGGATGCACCGTCCACGGCTCGCACAGGAGCCGGCTGACAATGCGCGGATAGTTCACGCCCCGCCGGGCGAGTCAACAATGGGCAGGAAATTACCCTTGGCTGATTTGCGTTTCGACCGCCGGCACTTCAATGCTGTGATGCGACCAATCAAACTCCCGGTTCCAAATATCCTTTGCCTCTTGGAGATTTGTCCTCTGGCCAGTTCGCCCCTTGCATTTCGGACACTCGACAAAAAATGTCATCGCTGTGTTCAGGTACATTCTTTGCGAAAGGGTCGGCGTCGGATGCTGGCAGAACGGGCAAGGTTTCATTGGGCAGGTTTAATCCAGCACATCCAGCAATTCAAGGATTTCCTTTTCCGACGGGTTGGACAGGCAACGGCCCGCGGTGCGAACGGAGACTGGATTCAGCCGGATATTCGCAAAACCTTGAATGCGCAAATGCGAATGCGATTGCAGCCGGCACGCGCCCAGGTTGCCGGACAAGTTGCCCTTGATGCCCAGCCGCCCGGTCGATTCGAGCATCAGCGCGCCGAGCTTGATGTCCGCCTGCGCATAGAGCCGGGGCAAATCCGGGCGCGGCAGCTTTTTCTTTTTCGGAAAAAACCAATCGGGAAAAAAGACGAATCCGCCCACATGCTGTTCCTCGATTGGCAACGGCTCAAGCGTGCCATCGGCTGACAGAGTGAGAGCGTCGAACGTGCGGTTGAACTCGCCAAAGATTGAGCCGGCAGACCCGACCGTGCCATCCGCTGACAAGGCGAGCGGACCAAACGATCTGGACAAGTTCGCGACCAAGGCAATTGATCCGCTTGAACTAATCGTGAGGTTGCCTAGCGTCCGGTCGAGTCCACCGCTGATATTAAGGGCAGATGCCGACGATAAAGTCAAGGTTCCAAGCGTGACATTCGCCGCAGCCACGATGTTCACGCTGCCCGCGCTCGTGAGCGAGATTGCGCCAAGAGTCACGGCCGCATTGCCGGCAATCGCCAGCCCGCCCGCCGATGAAACGGTGAGCGTGCCGAGTGTCTGGCTAAGATCGGCAACGAGCGTAAGCGCGCCTGAGGCGGACAGAGCCAATGCGCCGAGCGTGATGGAAGCATCAGCCGAGTGATCGAAGATCAGCGGCTTGCGAATTATGTGGGGCGGAAATGCTCTTGCTCTGCCAAGTAGGGCCATAACAATTTACCAATAAGCCGCCCGCTTCACCGCTTGCAGATACACCAGCGGTTTGGGAGCCAAGGCCACCACGCTCGCAAACTCCGCCTCGACCATCGTGCACATGAGCGATTTGTCGGGATTCGCATCAGAAGCGAAGCCATAGCGGAACCTGATATTATTGAAATTGCCTGCTCCTGAAACTACCGTCCATGCGCCGCCCGTCGGCGCTGTGGCGTAGTGCTTCCTCTTATAGATCCCTGTCGTTGTTCCTCCGATACCAGTTCCGTCATAGACCGTATCGACGGTGCCGTTGTCATTTAATTTGAAAATCTCGTCTGACGCCAGCGTGCCCGCCGCGAAGAATTCCGCGATGACTTCCACCGCTCGCGGCGCTGCCGTCGGTGTGCTGATGCCAGGCGCCGGTCCATAGACGCACTCCACATAGTCAGTGACATTCGGCGGTGCAACGATGCGAATGTGATCGTCCGCGTCCGGCGTCACGTCATCGAGCGGCACATCGTCCACCAATTGAAACGCTGTTGTCGTCGCGTTCGTGATGTCGGTCGTCGTGTCGCCGCGCCGGAAATCCGCCGCGCCCGCGACGTTGTGCGTGCCGTCGGAAGTCGGCACGAAATGATTCACATAGCCCGCGCCGATGGGGTAGTCGGCGGAAGTGGATGATATTAAAACATCATCGAAGAAGATGTCAGCCGTAGTGCTCTGAAGGCACCCAAAATTGCCGCCGCTTCCGGTATTTGACGCGAGTGTTAGTTGGGCCAACGCCGAACCATCCACTTTGCAATCTGCTGTGATGTTTGTAACCGTGTCCACCCTTGCGTCGATCAAATACCAAACACCAGTCGTGACGCTTACCCCCGAAGCACTAAAATTAGCAGGAGCACTTCCAGCCCCGGTGGAAGTTGCAACGTAGATTTTAGAGTCTGACTGCTTGAACGCCACACCGCCTAGCTTAGTTCCTCCGGCGGCGAACAAGTATGTGTCAGCATTTGGCAGAGTTGTAAAACGCACATAGAATCGAACAACCCATACCGATATGGAACCCGATGCAGGAGCTATAGCACAAGTAGCAGCGCTTGGATTGATGCGCAGTGAACGCGCACCGCTCCGAACCGTCGTTGTGGAGATTGATGCCCCGGTTGGCGCAGTCCAATGCTGGCCAACCGAGCCAAGCTGCCCGCACTCAAATCCACAGCAAAAGACAGGCGTCATATTTGAAGGAAAGTCTTCGCTGCCGTTAGGAGTTCTCCGGCAGTCATCGTCTCCACTTGACTCAGCTTCGCAATCACGGAGTCGATGCCCGAGGCGTCCGTGTAAGTCGCCGGAGGGTTGGCCGTGTAGGAGGTGGCGATTGCAGAGCCATTTCCTTCCACTGACAAAGTGAGCGCGATTGACATTGCCCCGTTGATAGTTCCAACCGGGGTCACTTCAGCGTAGATCACAACCGTTCTCCCTCCACGAACCGCTATTATTTGGTAACGGAGATTGTTGCTATCGACTTCCTGAATGGTTATGCGGTTGGAAGCGACTCCGGCAGCAATGAGATTTGTCCGCAGCGACGTGAATGCAGCTTGCATCCTCTGCGCGAACGAGGTCGTAAAAGTCCAATAGTCCATGAGCAGTCATCACACCTCGAAAATAATCCAAATGGTCATATTGACCGTCGCTGCGAAGGTTACACGCGCACGAACGTAATTTTGCGGCGTGATGTCAAACTCAGTCCCGAGCGGCCATTGATAAACGTATTGGTTCGTCGGCGCGATTTGTTGAATGTCAATCGCGCGGTAGCCAGCCACAGTTCCTTCCGTCACCGCAGCCGTGGCAAAACCGGAAGTCGTGGTGGACAAATTCAAAGGCACGCCGCCCGCGCCGGCCGTATTCGCCGTGGCGTTGCGGTCATTGTAAGGCATGATGTCCGCCGCCGCGTAAGCCGTGCTCATGGTGGCGGCCACAGTCGTTTCAAATAATTCCACCTGGCCGGGCGTCGCCGCCGCCGAGCCATCAAAGGAACATCCCCAGGCAATGATCTTCGCGTGGACGCCGGTTGCAAAGCGCAATTGCATCATGGTGCGAATTGCGGAGCCAGTCGGCTGCTTAACCGGGGCGGCCGTTGTCGGTTGAGCGCAGTTAAGAACGATGTAAGACTTGGCCATTTATTTTTCTTCCTGTTTCCGTTCGCGTTCCGTCGCCTCGGCAATTTCCTTGTCGATGAATTTCTTCAACTCGCCGAGCGTAAACACGCGATAGTCCAGCGAGTCGTCATCGTGCCGCGAGATTGACCGGATGCTGGTTTCAGCAATCGAGATTTTGCGTTTGATTTGCATGATGAGTTAAAGTTGTGCAATGAGCTTGTTGCTTTTCGTTTTGTTTTCGTGCTCGGTAACAATTCTCAAATTCCAAGGAACATGGAGGCCAGACAATCCTTTTCCGTTCAATGGCATGATGTGGTCAACCTGATGTTTTATTCCCGTCTCTCTGGTAATCTTCCGAGCGATTGAATAGAGTTTTCCAATCTCAGCAACGTCAACCCAAGGGGGTGTTGCGCGCTGAATTCTTTTTGACCTATCAACAACTTTTTGAATTTCACGATCCCGATTAGCTTGGTATCGCGCACGACACAATGCGCGTGCTTTTTCAGGATTTTTCCAGTACCAGCGAGTTGCCTTCATCCTGCCAATTTCTTTTCCGCGTTCGGATTGTGCGTAACGTTTCTTTGCTGCTTCAGTCCCGCCGTAACCGGAATGTTGTTTAGCGCGTTCTGGATTCACTTTTATCCATTCGCTAACTCTTAATGCGTTTGAACAAGGAGTGCATTGCACCATGCTGCCGCGCCTTCGCCAGCGATGAAATGGTTTTAGACACCGAATGCAAACGCACTTAATAGGAGATGCTAACCTCATGAATTTGCGTCTGTGAGCGTGAACGTGTTGATGGTAAAACTCTGACCGGCGGCGAACACCGCATTGTCCACCGTCATATCCGTGCCGCTTGTCCCAACCGTCCCCTGCATGAAGCAGGTCGTTTCATCTTTGGTGGCCTGGGAATTATAGACGCGAAAGTGCGCCGCCGTTCCCGCCGCATCGGCGGAAGCGTCCTGCCAGGTGCCCGACTTGGCTTTCGAGCCGGATGAGGCTGCGGCCATCCAGTCAGCCGGCAGATTGATCGTCGCCAAAACAGTTCCCGTGCCCGCCGTGGCGCAAGTGGCCGGTTGCGTGCCGGTGCGGATTTCGAGGGAACAGCTTGTGCCATTCGTGCTTTCGATGGTGTCCAATCGCGCATTGCGAGTGGCCGCGTTCATTTGGAGATTGAGTGCCATAGATTATTTTTCGATCAAGTTTTCTTCCACGTTGAAACCGAGAATTTCGCCGCTATCGTTGCGGCGATAGTCAACTTTGCGCGCCATGCGTTTGCCTTCCGGCAACGGCGCTTTGAGCGTGATGTTGACCGGCTGAGAAGCCGCCGCGCTAGCCTGCGACGGCGCAGAGCCGTTGGCCTCCTGGCGCAAGGCTTGCGGCTCGTTCCCGAGGAGTTGAATCTTGTCCGGGTTGACCCCTTCGGCCTTCGCTTCGTCCTGGATGAAACGCTGCTCTTTGATCCGTTGCCGAATCTGCTCCTGCCACCAGAGGTTTTTCTTCCCATACCAGTTCCGATACGTCTGCCCGCCCATCTTGAGCGCTTCCCGGTCGATCTGTTCGTCATAGCCAGCATCGGGCGTGAACCGCGCCGGCCCTTGGTAATCGAGTTCGTAAAAGTCATCATCGGGCGGCAACGTGCCGAGCTTCACGAATTTGGAAATGCGCCAGACATTGATCCGTTGCGTGGCCGGTATGAGCGTGGTGTATTGCAGGCATTGCACCGTGCGATTGATCCGGTCCACCAACAGCCGCAGATTCCCGCCGTTCAGCTTCACCGCCCCGAAACCGAAATCCACCGACCAATTGAGCGAATAGAGCGCTTCCCTCAAAACGTCCTCCCGTAAATCCCTTTCGCTCGGCGTCGGGCGATTGTCCTCGATGGCTTCGATCTTGGAATCGCTGCCAGCGCGAACAATGCGAGAGGTCACGCCGTTGACGATTGATTGTCGCACGCCGGCTTGGATCGGTGTCGGGCTGTCCGGCAGGTCGAGCAGAGTGGACGCTTCAGCATTTCCGCCCTCGGTATGTTCGATGAAGCCCATCGACGCGGCCAGCATGTGCCGGGTCAATTGATAACGCCGCGCCGAGTTCAAATCTTGGAAGTCAAACAGGCACGCGCCGAGTTGCGACCAGCCGCGCACTTGATCGGGGTATTCCGGGATGAAACTGAGGAAAGCGTCATTCGCCGAAATGTCTGTGAAATTATCCTTGTCGTATCGGCTCTCGCTGCAAACGCGGTAAGCCAGCGCCCGGCCGTAATCATTCACGATCACGCCGTCAATGATTCGCGCGCCATCAAGGTCGCCGCCTTGGACATTCGTTTCGTTCGCCGCACAACGAATGCGATGGCTCGGAATCATCTGAATCATCGGGTAGCCGTTGCCTTGATCCACCAACACTGTCAGCATGTCCCCTTCACGGAACACGGAATAAATCAGCATTCGCCGATAGGCCGCGAAGTCGAATGGCGGACCATTCAAGCATAAAATTTTGTCGTGCTCATAGAGCTTGTCCTGCATCAGCCGGCCCCATTCCTCGTTTCGTCCAACATAGTGGACTTCAAACGTTGATCCAGCGGCTTCCGCCATTTCCTTGACTGCCCCGCGAACAGCCGGGCAATTGTCAAAAAGATACTTTCCCGCATTGGCCAGAGTGATCCGGCCAAACGCATTGATATTCCGGTGCGTGTCGTTATCGAGCGGCGGCGGTGTCGGCCGGTCTGGTCGCGGTGTCGCCGCGTCAATCAGCCGGTTGTTCGTCCAGCCGGTTGACGAGCGGCGGTCAATGAGTTTGTAGCCGGAGACGCTCATGCGGTGAAGATGGGCGTCGTGCGCGTGGGGCGAATCATGGTCGCCAGCGGGTAAGTCGTGGGGTCGCGCGCGTAGAGCGTTTCCTTGATCTGATCCAGCCGGGCATCGATGCTAAGGCCGTCCCGGAAACGAAACGAGCCATCGCCCGCCGATGCTTCGGAGATGTCAGCGTTTTCAAGCTTGGCAGCTTCGAGTTCCGCCGCTTTTGCCGCCAGGGTCGCCGTTGACAGAAATGGAAAATAATCAAACGCCATTTCTCCCGCCCAAGAGTCAACAAAGCATCGACCGACAACGTTAAAGCGAGGCTTGACGGAGAGCATTGGACAGGCTATGTCCAAGGCCCATGTTCTCGCGCGACCTCGCCGATTCTTCGCTGGCCTCCTACACCCCGGACATCGCCGCCGAGATTGACGGCCTCGATCCTGACGTGGCTGAATTGGTCGCCGAAGCCCGAACGGAAGGCATTGATCGGACGATCTGTCTGCTCCTCGACACCAAACGCGCCGGACTTGAAATCGACTGCCTGGCCATTGCGACCGGTGCGGCCTACCGGGATGATAAGACGATGGCCAGCATCGCCCGCTCCTGGGGACTCACCCGCGCCGCCATCTCCCAACGCTGTGTGGACTTGTGCCAACGGCTCGGCATACCGCCGTCGCGCTTCATGCGAAGCGAAATGGCCCGTCAAACCTTCGCGCTCACCAATCGCCGCAACCTCTCTGCGGCATGAACGACACAAATAATGCGACAGAGCCGGCACCTAAAGCGCGAAGGCCAGCGGCTGTGCGGGCGCTTTTTCGATTTATGCCACTGCTCATGCTAATGATGGCGGTGGCCACGAGAAACGAGTGGGTTGCCTCGCTGTTTCTTCTGCTTTGCTACTTCTACATTTGGAACAATGAGAACAATCGAAGATTGTGACTGAGAACAGCGGCATGAACGAACCCACTACGTTTGAAGAACCGGGGCTGATCGTTCATCCGCTCGGCATTGAGTTCGGTGAAGATTATCCGATTGAATCCTGGGTGCGTCTCGGGCCGCTGCTCAAACGCTCCGGCATCGTGGCGCAATGGCGGCTCGCGGATTGGCTGGCTCATGCCATCAGGAAATCAAAGGAGGAACAGGCTGAACCTACTCCCGGGAGTAGGAGCCAGAGAACTTGGACCGATGCTCTTAAAGCATTCAAGGAATCGGAAATCCGCGCCGATCAAACTATTTGGACGCTTGCGAGCGTGGCTAGGAGTTTCCCGATTGAGCGGCGGCGGGATAACATTGAGTCGCTTTCTTTCTATCGTGAACTGGCTCCCTTGAAAGCGACGCAACAAACCAAGTGGCTGGATCGAATTGAAAAGGAAAATCTTTCGGTGTCGCAATTTCGCAGGCTCTTACGGCAATCATCCGCCACGCGCGACGCGGAGAAAGTCGATCACGAACCTTGGGACAGCCCGACGTTGAAATGCCGGGAACTGGTGAATTGGTTGCGGAGCAAGCCGTCGGATTTTTGGACGCCGTTACGGAAGCAAATGTGGGCTGCTGAACTCAAACCGCTCGCCGAGTTTTACGCCGGGCTGGTTTCGTGACGGGATAAAATCCGACGGTAGCGAGCGCCTCGTTCCATACTTTGAGATGCCTGCGCCCTTTGGCCGTTCGCTTAAATTGCGCGAACACTCGCCGCGCCGCCAGCCCGTCTTTGCACGCCGTGGGTTTCAGAGTTTCTTCGCTCATTCGAGGTTGGAAGTTGAATGTTGAATGTTCGATGTTTCCGATCTTACGCCGCCACCGCCGTTTCCGGCAACTCCTTTTCCGCCCCTTCCTTCGCCCCTTCCGCCGCCACATCCTCAACCAAATCCGGCAACACCTTCGCCATCTTCGCGCCGATCACCTGCATACATTCGCAATCCCACAAATGGTCGTTCGTGGATTGAAACCAGACTTCCTCCCAGCGCCCCGTTTTCTTGCTGCGCTCCCGGCGCTTGTAGGTGGAATGCAGTTGCCGGTTGTAATCCGCTTCCTTCTCCGGGTCGCCGCCCGTCGGACAAAGCCATTCCTCGCCCCGGCCATCCCGCAATCGGCGCAAAACCTCGAACGTCGTGGGGTTGCTCCAAAAAACCCGGTTGCAATACATCCGCCCTTGCATGGTGGTTCCGCGCTCCGGGTCGCCGCTGTTCGGGTCTTCCAAATACGATTGCTCTTTATGCCCGACTTTCCGGCCGTATTTGGTAAGCGGAATCGAAAAGCTCTTGCGCTTCTCACCGAGCGCAGCGGTCCAGAAATTATTTTTGCGACAGAAGAAATAAACGTCCTTTATGCGAAAGCGGCAATCGCAGATTACACTCACCTTGCCCTTGGATTTCCATTGCTCCTGTTTCAACTCGATCTCCGTCCAGGAAAAAAGTTTCCCGAAATCCAGTCGGCGACTCTTGCCATTCTTGGACCATGCCCGAACCACAAACCAGAAGTGATCCTCTTGCACATCGACCGTGAGGAAAATGGCATAGGTCTCATCCCACTTCGCATTCACATCATAAGCCACCAGCCGACCGCTCTGGCCGAGTTGCGCCCGTTCCTCGCTCCACGGCTCGGCGAGTTGTTTCTGAATGAACTCGCGACGCGGATCGGGAATGCCCTTCTTCCACGCATCATTCGCCTTCAGCCATTCCGTGACGAGTTCCTTCCAATCGCGGAAAATCATCGCGGGCCGGCGGAAGCTTTGATAAGCGGGATTCGCGCGCGGATTTTCGGCAACATCTTTTCCGCGTAAATTCCAGTGTTGCTCCAACCGCTCGTTCTGGATGTTCGCCTGGCCGCAGTGCGGGCATTCGTAACGCACCGTGGGCAACACTTCCGAGAGGTTCCAGCGGCCGCGCGCGTCGCGCGTGCGTTCGTTTTGATCGTAACGCATTCCCCATCTGCTGCCGTCCGGTCGAAAACCCTCCCAGCGCAGCGCAAAGAATTTGTCACAATTCAGGCACGGCACGGTCCAAATATTCTGCGTGCCCTCCTGCCAGCGTTCGTCGAGTTCATCCATCACCTCGCCGCCTTGGGAACAAATTAAAACCTTGCTCACGCCCTGATCTTGGTGCGCCTGCGTGCGGGCAATGGCTTCCTGCAACCGGCCCGGCTCCCAATTCCAAGCTTCGTCTCCGAACAGGTAACGCACGCGCTTGGCTTGGAGCAATCGCAACGCCGCGCCTTGAACAAACAGTGCCGCGCCGTGATTCCAGAGCACATCGCGCCGCCGCTTCTGATCTTCATCTTTGGGAAATAATTTCGCGACGGGCGGACAGTGTTCAAGAATCGGCATCGTCCGCATGTCCGCATGGCCGTCCGCGAGTTCCTTCGTGGGTAGGATGAAAAGGAAATTGCCGGGGTCATTCGCGACCGTCCAGGGCAGCCATACATCAGCGATCATCGTCCCGCCGTAACTCACCGCCTTGTAAACCACGACCTCGCGCACCGCGTCGTTTTGTAGCGCCTCGAAAATGGGCATGACTGAGCGCGTGTCGTCGCAGCGAAAGAAGCCGCTGCGTTTTGGAAAGGATTGAAGCGGAAGGAAAACATTTTCGCCCGCCCACTCGTAAATGGGACGGCGATCCGGCGGCTGCCAGATTTCGCGCCAGAGGGAATCGACTAGAGCGGCGGACACACCCAAGCGGGCGTGTCAATCATTGGAACTGAGAATCACTTACACATTTGAATATACGAACGCCTGTTCGTATATCACTTGCTCGACATATTCACAGGTCTTGGAGTATTGCCGACCACGGTTCGCTGTCCACAATCAGTCGGACTTCGCGCAGCGCATACGCTTCTGCGTCTGCGGCAGTTCTGATGTCGAGCGGATGAGCGGCTCTGAGCACATAGGTTGCGTGCTTGCGTTCAGCAACCCGCCAGTTGACCAGAGCGGTGCGCAGGCGGTTGAACGTCGAACCAGCCCGATGCAGCGAATGAGCTTTAGCCTTTTCGCGGAGACAGGCGGCGCATTCATCGGCGCTCAGACAGCTTTCAAGAATCGTATGGTTGCAATCGCTCATGTTCCTGAGTCCTTTTTGCACGCCAGTTCGTTGAGTTTTGCCACTGCTTTTCCAACACACGATTTGCAAAGGATGGCGGTTCTGCTTTCCCAGCCCGGTTCTTCTCCAACGCGAAGCACCCAGTCTGTCTCTTGTCCGCATTCGTCGCATTGCAGGGTTGTCCATGACGAGTTGCCGATTATGTCCGCCACATCTTTTGCGGAGCAAGTTTCGAGATTGAGTTGTTGCAACTGTTTGAAGATTTCCAACTTGTTTGGACTGTGTTTGTCAAACGGCGTGTATTGGTCTTTCCATCGGTCGCAGACCCGGAGGATGCAATCTCTTTGAGTTATGATTTTCATGGTTCATTGATCGTCTGAACACCCGCCGCCGTGAAACTTTCATCCAGCGTGGTCTTGAGCAGAATGCCGACGGCCGTCATGTCCAGCCCGGTCAGTTTTGCGATTTTGCTTTTCAACTCGATCTCGAATTTCTGGCGAAGAATCTGGCGCAGGTTTGTTTCCCGTTCGTAAACTCGATTCCAGGTCTCCTGCCGGTCCACCCATTTGCCGGCGAAGATTTCTTCCGCGCGTTTTTCCAGCCTCAATTCCCGGCGCAATTTTATTTCCTGCGCCGTAGCAGCGAGCTTGTCCTTGCCTTCGGCTTTGGCCCTAACTTCTTTGCCGTGGGTTTTCAGCCAGGGACCAAGTTCTAGCGGATAAATGCGGCTGTCGCGGAAACCGGGAGCGCCCTTGCGTTTGGCAAACTGAATCTCCGAGCGCGTGACATTGAGCCGGTCCGCAGCTTGGTCAATCGTATCACACGCCGCCCCTTCCGCGCCCATTGCCGCGCGGAGTTGTTGCCGCTCGCCGATGTTGAGCACCTTGCCCGCTTTGATCTTGGAAACGATGTTGGCGAGGTTAGCTTTTTCCAGGAGCGCGAATTGCTCCGGCGTGAACGTCTCGGCGGGTTTGGCGGGATTGCTCATTTGGAAATCAGGACGGGTTTCTTGCCGGTGGAATCCAGAAACCTTTGCAGAGTCACGGCCACGTAATCCGGCGAAATCTCCAAGCCGAAACAGCGACGCCCAAGGTTCTCGCAGGCAATTAGCGTTGTGCCTGATCCGAGGAATGGATCATAAACTGCATCGCCTTTTTTTGAATTTTTCCGAATCGGACGCGCCATGCACTCAATTGGTTTTTGAGTGGAATGGCCGGTCTCGGACTTTTGCGGCTTATCGATCTCCCAAAGCGTCGTCTGTGATCTATCGCCCGACCATTGCCCCCTTTTACATTTTCGGACGGCATACCAACAAGGCTCGTGTTGCCAGTGGTAGTCGCCGCGACCGATAGCGAAAGTGTTCTTTGCCCAAACGATCTGACATCTAATCTCGAAGCCTGCGATTTCAACCGAAGCCTGCACCCTGCTGGCATGCCGGTCGGCATGCCAGACATAAGCAACGTCCCCCGGAAACAACCTCCAAGCCTCCGTCCAGTCGCACTCGCTGTCGCCCGTGACCTTCCCTACGGCGCGAGCGCCGTAGGGCTTTCCATTTGCGCGATCAGCCTCGTTGCGCCAGTTGGCATCGTATTCGACGCCATACGGCGGATCAGTTACCATTAGCATGGGTTTTTCTTTGCCGAGCAGTCGCGCTACGTCTTCACCTTTGGTCGAGTCCCCACATAGCAGCCGATGCTCTCCAAGCTGCCAGAGTTGACCCGTCTTCGTTTTCCATTTCTTCGCGAGTTCCGCTGCATTGTCGATTTGAGGTTCAACATCAATGACGGGCTTGGGCAGCAACGAATTCAAATCAATCGGCAGCACCGTCAACTCTTTCAACTGATCCAGATCCAACATGGCCGTGTTGATAAACTCGCCCAGGCTCGCGTCCGTCATCTCGCCGTATTGCGAGTTGCACAAAAGGATTTTCTCTTTCGCTTCCTTTTCATCCCGCGCCTCGATCCACACCACCGGCACGGGCGGCACCGTGTAACCTTCCTCGGAGAGACGGCGCAAAACTTTATCGCGCTGATGCGCGTCAATGATGAAAACCTTGCCCGCGTTTTTCCAAACGAAGAAAGGAAACGTCACGCCGTGCTTCAAGATCGACGCTTTCAGTTTCTTGAAATTGTCTTCCGGCAGACTTTTCAGATCACCTTGCAACGGCAGAAGTTTTTCCAGTGGGATCGTGGCCGCGCCCTCGCAGGTGATGCGGATTTCCGTTTTGGTTTTGCGATCGGGTTTCATCGTTCCCAAGGTTCTAAATACGCGACTCCGCAAATCTCAAAGAATGCTTTTTCTGAGGCGCACGGAATCACTGAGCCATTTAAAATTTCCGTCAGCGCGTTGCCGTAAGCGTGAACCGCAATTCCGCGCTCCGCCGCCGATGCAATGAGCTTCAGATTTAGTTCTTTTGGTCCGGTGCGAATGACCAGCGAGCGCGACCAATTAGCTTCGTCGGTCTCACAAAAAAAATCCAACGGCATACCCGTAGCGCAATGAATCATCAGTTTGTTCTTCACGCCGAATGTCGTTCCACCGTTCACGTTCGGACGCAGTTCCAGGACGCCGGCCTTGATCCATTTCTGAATTTGTTCATCGACGAGAAAAACGGTTTCAGTCTCAAACATATCACCGCGATCTTTCCGGTTTTCAGTCTTGGTGATATAAAGGATTTCCACGTCACCGATGAATTTCTTTCGCCGGCGCAATGAGCCAGCGATCACGAGCCGATGGCACAGCGGTTTCAACACGTCGCAGATTTCTTTGGCAACGTGCAAGCCGAGAGCAGCAGGATATTTTTTCTTGTCAGTCATTTGTTGCCCACCTGTTCAAAAGGTCTTGCAACCATGCGCCACGATTTGCGATTTGTTTGCCTTCGCGAATTTGCACGGTCAAATCCGCAAGGCCGCGATCCACCAGGCTGGGAAATTTCCGCACCCAGTTCGCCCGCCAATGCCCGCCGGCCCGGGCCATTTCGTCTTCGCCCAACGCTTCCCGCAGCCGTCCCATCAGTTCCTTTTCGACAGAGCGATTAGGCGATGAACGTTGAACGATTAACGGCTGGCCGTTGGTGTCCGGCGGCCCGGTGGCATCGTTTAAACGCTCTGCTTTGCGTTGTAAGTTTAGTCGTGTATCGTAAGAGCAATGCTTGAAGGATGCTTGAAGGATGCTTGAAGCATTGCTTGAAGCATCAACTTTCAGTTTTTTCCAACGCGCTTGAGATGCGAGACTTGCACGTTTTTTGTAAGCGACCAGGTGGCCTTGCCACTTCAACCAGTTCGTCATTCGCCATTTTCCGGCCCGTTGTTCCATCCATTCGCATTTGACCATTGCCGGCAACATTTGACCCGGTTTACCCCACCATCCGGCCAGCGTCTCGATCTCCTCTTCCATGTAGTCGGCCAGCGAACCCGTGTCGCTGTGGAACTTACCGCAGTAGGTCCACAATCGCAGAGGTAATAGCTCCGCTCCATGTCCCAAGAGGCCAACCAGACGTTTGGTCTGCCGATGATCGAAGTAATCCAAGTCAAGGTTTATTGACGGCATTATTGGTCAGCATTTTGTTTACCCGGCATCAACGCTTCCGGGATGGGAAAAATCAGTGCGCTATCTAATGGACTGGAAACACTCAACGCCTCCGCGTGAAGATAGCCCATTGTTGTTTCCAGTTGGCTGTGACCCATCGCCAGTTGAATCGCGCGCGGATTCTCTCCGGAGTTCAGGCAATGTGTCGCATAGGCATGGCGAAGATGATGCGGAGTAATATCCAGCCCAAGCGGTCGGGCCGCTTTTCGGACGCATCGCTGGATATTCGCCTCATGGATTCGCCACCGCACGACCTGTCCGCGAAACTCGCAGGGCCGATGCGCCGGGAAAAGAAACGCCCATTTCGGTGAGAACTGCCAATGCGGATACTTCGTCGCCAGCAACCCAGGCAGCTTGACTGGCAGTTTCGCAAGACGATCTTTTTCGCCGACCGACTTCGCATAATCCAGTTGTGCCCGAAGCTCCGATACCAGCGAACACGGGATGGCCACGAACCGATCCTTGCCCCCCTTCGCCCCGCTCAGCACCAGCTTTGAATCCGCCAACAATACATCTTTGACGCGCAAGTTCAGCGGCTCCGTCACGCGCAGGCCGCAGCCATAAATCAGCTTCACGATCAACGACGTTGGATAATCAGACTCATCCTTCAACGCGCCAATCATGGCCATGACTTCATATCGTTCCGGTGCATAACGCAGATGCACTTCCTTTTTGGCCCGCAACGAATCTATCTTGCCAATTTCGACCTTCAAAACCTCGCGATAGAAGAATAGCAGGGCACAAAACGCCTGATTCTGCGTAGATGCGGAAACATCCTGCCTGGTTAACTGAGTTAGGAAGCCTTCCATCTTTTGTTCTGGCTTCTCATTAGGCTGGCAACGCTCGGAAACAAAGCGACCAAAGCGTGCTATCCACTGGCAATAATTCTCCTCCGTCGCTTGGGCTAAATGCTTGCGACGGATTATATCCCGCGTGGCTTGTATAGCAGATTCCAGTTTCATATTAAGCGAACGATTAAGGTTTTGAAGTTGCAGAATCCTCGTTCTCCATCAAGATTCGCTCGCGGCGCTCTAAATAGACGATGCCGATGACGCGGTTGCTGTCCTCCTCGCGGGCGATGCGCCAGCCTTCATCGGGATTGCCGGGGATGCCTTGTTTCCGCAGGATTGCGTCAGCTTCCGCGTAGGTGCAGAGCTTCAGTTCGAGACGCCGATACCGTTTGAAGATTCGATAGTAGAGGCTTTTCAGCGTTCGCACCAATGATGGAGAACCAATCAGTGCAGCAGACGGCATTTTGGCGCTCAATTGAGGAGGCGTGTTGGTAGTCATAAATTCAGTCGTTTTTCGGAAGCGCGTTCCCGGTGCCGCTGCTGAATTCCTCGTTATGATGCTTGCCCTATCGCCATGCAGAGCGTTCCGGTTTGGTGGTCGCCGATACCGCCGACAGTTCCGCCGCACCAGATTTCCCACGGACGCGGCCAGTAGGGGACGTTGCGCTCGATGATGATTGGCGCGGGATAGGGCGGCCACGGGAACGGCGTGGTTTTCGGATTGTCCTTTTCCCATTGCTCCTTGAATTTTTGCAGTTCGGTTTTCTCGATCTCGAACAGCTTGTTGAGTTCAGCTTGCACTTCGCGGGCTTCCGCCGCCGTGAGTTCGATGTCACGGCCTTTGAGTTGCAGTTTTATTTTCGTGATTTCAGTTTTCATATTTGTGTTGAGATTGACGCATCATAACCCGTCACTGCTGCGAATCGGACGGGGCGCACTGAGCCTCACCCGATGCCGACGCCTTCTCTCGCCCCGCCGATTCGCAGAGTTCCACGTTCGGCATCTCATGCGCCGCGTTGCTGATAGCCTCATGCCACTGCTTCGGAATGAAGCCGAGACGGGCAGCTTCTACACCGAGTTCATCACGGATTCGCATTGCGTTCTTCATGCAGGCAGACCGCTCGTCAGGCATCACCGGGATTGCGATGCCGCGCTTGTCTCTGGCCTTGCAGTGGATTTGGTCGAAGCGTTCCGTGCGCTCATGATATTCACGCGCCAGTTCACGCAGTTGCTTTTCCTCCGGGCTTGGCGTCCACGGCACTCCGAGATATTCACGTTGGAATGCCGAACCACTTGCTGCTGCCAACCCCGCTTCCGTTTTACGTTCGTTGCTCATAGTTGATTCGATTGTTTGCCGTGCGCTCCACCCGCGTCCTCGGCGGGGTGGCAGAGCGCGACGTTAGCAGGTTTCAATTTCCTCAATTGTTGGCGTCCACACCTTGCGACCGCCGCGCGGGCCGCGTTTGGCCCAGCCGATGAGCACCACGCGCCGATCTGGCGGGCAATGCACGATGCCCACATTCGGTTCGTTGCGCAGTTTGGTTCGCCGCGCGGACAGACTCGCCGAAGCGCACGCCTGGATATAAAGTGATTCATCCCCGCGAATGGCCACGATGTCACAGAAACCGAACAGGTCGCAGCGATGACCCGGCGGCGGGAAGCGCACGAACTTTTCCACGATGCCGCAGAGCCAGCCTTCGCCACGGAATTTCTTCAAAGTGAGTTGGGTTGGACTCATTTCTTGCGAGTTTTCCGTTTGGTGTTGCGTTGAATAGCGTCGAGCTTTTGCGGGATTCTCAAAAAGTTGTGGCAATGAAGAACGGAGTTTATCCCTTTTAGTTCATCCCGAATGTCCATTAGCAGCGCCACTTGGATTGACACCCACTGGTGCGATGCGCTGCCATCAACATTTCGGACGCCTTCGGGAAGTCTCCAATCAATGTCTTTATGTCTCGCCATAGGTCATCTCAATTTTTCCCAAAACTTTTGATGCCAGAGTTCCGTTCGCAAAATGCCGTCGCGTTTGACGCTCAAATAATCCGATTCAATTATTTTAACGACGGTTCCAATCCGGCGCTTGCATGGTCCATCCAGCCCCATGCGAAGTGCCCTATTGGACATCTGCACGCGGTCGCCGGGCTTGAAGGTTTTCATTTTAGCTTCTGAACCTTGATGCCGTCCCTGGCATCGGTGTGTTTCCGCTCGAAACGGTATTGCCCCACGCGAATGAATTGCTTGCCGGATTCGTCAAGCTCCGCCACCAAAGCGAGCATGGCCTTGGCTTTGTCGGTTTGCGCAGCGTCGAGTTCTTCCAACGCATCGCGGAAAGTTTCAGCGGCTTTGCCGAGCACAGTCGCTTCCACTTTCAAAAGTTCAGGTTGTGCTTTGCTTTTCATTGTTGAAATAAGTTCGGATCGTCCGCCGGGCCTCGGCGCCGCACTCGGCTTTGATGAGACGCCCAGCGATGTCCCGCACGAGGACGACGGTGGTAAAGCGGTCCCGGCTTTTCGCGCCGTTTGGAAACTCAGCCACCTTGCGATAATTCCCATCCTCGCACGCGCGATATTCCTGGCCGATGCTCATTGAAGGCTGCCGGCGTTTTGGATCAAACCTGCCTCGCACTTTCTCAATTCGGGAAGCGCCGCATCCAGCTTCGCCGCGCGCAATCCATATTGTCGGGCGGTTGGAATATCACCCTCAGTGATCAATTTTTCCTTTTCCGCTTTGAGTGACGCGCTGGCGAAGATAATTCCCGCGACCATCCGGCGGTAAAGTGGCACGGGGCCAAAGACCAGGGCCAGCGCGGCTTCGGCCGGCGCAGCCGCATCCAGTAATTCACCCGCGCCTGCGCGATCAGCGGCGGCGGCAGCGGCATCCCGTTCCACCTGCGCGAAGTGCTCGGCGAGCGCGTCGATTTCCTCCGCGTGAATTTGTTCGATGGTCTTGCCATCGGCATTTTGAAATGATGTCGTTGGCAACGGCGGCGCAACCCATCCCGGCGGCACGGGCAGTCCGGCGGGTTCACCTTGGACACCGCCGCCCGGAGGTCCATCCGCTGGCGTGACGCCGGGTGTGCCCGTGGTGTTAGTGCCGAGTATATCGCCCGTGCCCGATGCGTTCGGATCAAGATTTTGTCCGGCTGGGGCCGGTGTTCCAGTTGATGAGCCTTGCGGCGCATCCGCGATTCTGAGGATTTTGGTATTCA
>Ga0255312_1000007_pt1 | contig 36303 bp, 48 predicted proteins | sample EtOH5_T0_E5_meta_FD_202081 | JGI IMG/M metagenome (GOLD analysis project Ga0255312, IMG submission 202081) | Sandy soil microbial communities from University of British Columbia, Vancouver, Canada - EtOH5_T0_E5 | ecosystem: Engineered > Artificial ecosystem > Sand microcosm > Unclassified ...
CACAGCGCGCACCTGACGTGTGGGAGTCTGCGCGACTTATTGAGTTTTATCTAATCTTTTGGTTTGTTCTACCTTCGGGCTTTTTCCTACTCCCGCCCACACGCAGGTAGCGCAAACCGTTAGCCCGCTCTGGCTGTTCAAATGAGCAAAACGAAAAGGAGTTTCAAAATGATTGAACTTGGTAGCAAGGTGAAAGATAGCATCACTGGTTTCTCTGGCATTGCCACTGGTCGCGCTGAATATCTATATGGCGTGCCGCGTGTTCTGGTCGAAGCCACGCAATTGACCGCAGATGGTAAGACCGAAAGCAATTGGATTGACGAGCCGCGTCTCGTAGTTGAGAAAGCGGGCTAACATCGCGTGCACTGGACGGTTGGCGGGCGTAGGTATTTTTTGGACAATATCCTTCCGCCAACCGCCAGTAACGCTCGCCGTACCTGACGTGTGTTGGGCGTCCGATTCTGGTAGGCATGAGTGGCAAGAAGAAAATGAAGAAGAATATTGCGCCGCTTGCGGCACACGCAATTAACGCAAGCCGTTGAAAGCTAATCGCTACTATGTCCCATCGCCTCTCCCCGGCTGAACAGTATGCGCGTGATGTGATCAAGGGACGTATGCCTGCGTGCCATTGGGTGAAGCGCGCATGTATGCGGTATTTTGATGACATTAAGCACGCGAAGGAGCGGGGGTTGCGCTTCGATAGGCAGAAGGCGCAGGATGCTATTGATTCTTTTTCGTTATTACCTATCTCACAGGGAGAACATGCCGGAGAAGAATTCAAACTAGAAAACTGGACATTGTTTTCAACCTGGAATCTATATGGTTGGTATCGAGCTAAGCATCCCCGATGGTTGATTGAAAAAGAAAATGGCGAGCAGGAAGATACTTCAGGCACGCGCAGATTTCGTACAGCATATTTGGAAGTAGCGCGCAAGAACATCAAGACTAGTTTTGCAGCCGGAAATGGCATCAAATTAGCCTTTGAAGAACGTGTTGTCGGTGCTGAAGTGTATAGCTGTGCTATGAAAAAAGACCAAGCAAAAATATGCCATGACGAAGCCACGCGTATGGTTGAATTATCTGAAATTTTGCGAGATCAGGGTGGAATTGAAAGTTATCGAAATAATCTTTCACAGCCAAGTACTTATTCTAAATTTGAACCGCTATCAAGTGATACAAAAAGCATGGATGGCTTACGAGTCTATGGAGGGATACTCGATGAGGTTCATGCGTGGAAAAATCGGGAGATTTATGTCAAGATAAACCGGGCAACTTCAGCATGGAGAGAGCCGTTAATCATCCAGATTACTACTGCGGGAAAGGTGGAAGAGTCGAAGTTTTGCTGGGAACAGCATGAATATTCCTGTAAAGTTCTGGATGGCATCATCCAAGACGATACATGGTTCACAATGATTTATACGATTGACCCGGATGATGATTGGCGAGATGAAAGGGTATGGGTAAAAGCAAATCCATATTTGGGCATCAGCAAAAAATATGATTACATGCGTACCGAGGCGGCGCGCGCGAGTGAAATGCCAACTGCGTTGAATGATTTTTTGCAATACGATTTGAATGTGTGGGTGCGATCGGAAGCGAAGTGGATGCCGATGAACCATTGGCGCCTCTGTTCGGGACCTGTGCCTGCCAGCGCTCTCGCAGCGCATCTACACGGACGCATTTGCTACGCCGGGCTTGATTTAGCCTCCGTGAGCGACCTTACGGCGCTGGTTTTAGCCTTCCCACCCATCCCGGAAGACCCGTTGGAGTATGTTTTGGCGTGGTTTTTCGTGCCTGAAGAGGGCATTTTGACCCGTGCACGCAACCATAGAGTCCCTTATGATGTGTGGGCTGACACCGGTTTTTTGATTCCCACGCCCGGCAATATCACTGATCAGGGCTTTATTTTGCATACTTTGAGCGAGATTATGCAGAAATTTACGCTCAAAAGGCTGTATTTTGACCGCCATGGCAGCACTAAAATCGTCACTGACCTGCAAAATGAACTCGGTTTCACCGTGGATGTGAAGACGCACGAAGATTCGGGCGCGCCGCTGCTCGTGCAGTTCGGTCAGGGTTGGGTGAGCATGAGTCCACCAATGAAGGACATGCTGAGAGTCGTTCTGCTCCACCAGTTGGCGCATGGTGACCACCCGGTGCTCACGTGGAACGCGGATAATCTCATTGCGAAGTCTGACAGCGCGGGGAATATCTCGCCGGACAAGGAAAAATCGCGGGAGAAGATTGATGGCATGGTGGCGCTGATTATGGCGCACGCGGGAGTCATGATCCACAGCCCGGAGGGGTATAGAAGCGTGTATGAGGAACGAGGAATATTGACGATATAGAAGGCAGACCTTCGGCTTCGCTCAGGATGGGAGAAAGGCAGAAGGCAGATTGATGAATGGAGAATAAAAAATGAAAATCCTATCCAATACCGAAAATAAGGGACGAGTAGTTGAATTCACGCAAGAAGAATTCTTTGAACTGTTTATACTTGCGCAAACAGAAGATCCAAATATTGAAGATGAAGTTATGGCTTCATGGGCTTTCCAAATGAACCCACGTAAGTTCGATGAAGCGATAAATGGTTTTGATTTCTCCGGTGTATTTGGAAAAGTGAGAGCCTATGCTGCATCCAAGTTTCATGTTAATGGGATAAAAAAGTTGATTGAAAACTATGAAACTTTTTTAGAAGGCAGAAGATAGAAGATAGAATGATGAAGTAGAATGGATATGGAAGGAATGTGAAATATGGCAAGAGTCATTATCACGAATAATCTGGTTGAAGTTACCGGTGAGATGATCAAGAAGACCAGAGAAATGCTCACGGTGCAAAACAAACTCAGGTATAGCACTGAAAAATTCAAGCGTGCTTATCATGCGATGAATGTCCGCGCACGCAAGGCGCGGAGGAAGAAAAAGAGATAAATGTTGATGGCGCATCGCTGCCCTGATGAAGTATAATTAATAACAAGAACCCGCCCCACCCCAGCCCCTCCCCAAATGCGGGAGAGCGCCGAATTTGGGGAGGGGAATTGAGACCGATTGGTCGGAGCGTTCGGACCGGCATCACCTGTTAAGGTGGTGCCGGTTTTTTTGTTTGTTTAAGGAGTAACCATGGCGGATTTTGTGTTCAATATTGCGAAGGGGCGTGTGGCAGAGCATTACAACCGGGTGAAATCGAATGATCCGGCGAACAGCGCGCTGATCATTGTGGTGTTGGGTGCCACAAGCATTGCCAGTGATGCCACATTGATTGACTTCGATACCCTGTCTGCGGTGCTGGCGAACCCATCATATGAGACGAACAATACAAATTATGCGCGCAAGACTCTCACGGATGCAGATTTGGCAGCGTTGAGTCCCGATGATGCCAATGATCGCATGGATGTGGATATCCCTGACCAGACGTGGGCAGCGGTCGCTGCGGATGGCACGCATGGCAACTGGGCGAAGTTGCTAGTTTGCTATGATCCAGACACCACCGGAGGGACCGATGCGAATATCATCCCGCTCACCGCGCATGATTTTGCCGTGACACCCGATGGCTCAGATATCGTGGCGCAAATTGCCGCCGCTGGATTCTATCGCGCGTCATAAGGAGATCGTATGGCTGTTTTATCAGCACAGGACCGTCAGCGTATCTCCACAGGGTTGCAACGGTCTGCGACTTTATTTGGAGGCACGCCCAATGTATTGAAGGCTGACCTGTTGGCAGCGGTGAATGCCACCGATGATTGGATTGATACCAACGCGACAGCTTATAACACGGCATTGCCTGCCATTTTTCGAACGAATGCTTCACTGGCGCAGAAGACTGTTTTGTTTTGCGCGGTGGCGCTGGCGCGGGTGAGTATTACCCTGTTGAAAACCGTGTTCGGCGAGGTGGATTAATGACTACCACCGTTGCCACGCTGCTGCCGTTTGCGGCAGAGTTCCCTGCGAGCAATTTTCCCCAACTGACGCAGGTCAACCAGCGCCCGGTACTGGCGTTCGATGCCTCCACTGCGGAGACGTGTTATTGGACATTCAAAATTCCGCAGGGCTTCACTGGCACATTAAGCGCGGTGGTGCAGTACATCATGGCGTCAGCCACTTCGGGCAAGGTGGATTTTATCGGCGCGCTGGAGGCGGTGAGCGATGGCGATGCCACAGATTTGGATGCGACCACCTCCTTCGATACGGATAATGCCATCACAGCGCCCACGGTGCCGGGCACGGCTGGATATATTGATGAATTCACCATCACCCTGACCAACCAGGACTCGGCGGCAGTGGGAGATTATGCACGTTTTTCGTTGAAGCGCGATGCTGCCGATGCCACGAATGATACCGCCACGGGCGATGCCTATGTATTGAGCGTTGAACTGCGTTACTAATGGCTGTCCGATTTAATAACACAGCGGGAAAGTATTTCAGGCGCACCAGCAGCCTGCCATCCTCATCCACCATGACGATCATGTTCTGGGTGCGGCTGGTTTCTGATCTCAACACATATGCACCATTCTTTTATCGAACTGCGAATAGCGCCAATCCCTATATTTATCTGGGCACCGATGCGGATGGCACGACCCTGTTATTGGATAGTAATGCCAGACCCATCACCGGCAACGCGCTCTCCACAGGCACATGGTACCATATTGCCTATGTCTTGAATGGAAGTTCGCACACGGTTTATCTAAACGGCGTTTCCAATATTACGCTCACAGAAGCTTTCTCGCCCACCAACGATGAGATCACCATCGGACACACCGACAGCAACGATAATGTCCCTTCGGATACCCGTTTTGCGTGCATCAAAATCTGGGATGCAGCATTAACTGCCGCTGAAATTCAGCAGGAAATGTATGTCATCCGACCGGCGCGGTATGGAAATTTATATGGGTTTTATCCCGTCTTTGCAGGTTCGGGGCAGAGGGCGCGCGATTATAGCGGGCTGGGACATGATTTCACCGAGGGCGGCACACTGACGGATGAAGATCCACCGCCTGTGACATGGGGCGCGCCGGTTATGGCGTTTCCGATTTTGGCAGCTGGTCAGACCATCGCAGTGAACCAGGTCACAGAGACAGATGCGGCGCAGACACTCGCGCGAGTGAAGAAACATGCGGCAAGCCAGAACACAGAAACCGACCTATCGCAAGCTGTGACGCGGGTGAAGCGATATGCCGTGGTGCAGAATACAGAGAGCGAGACCGCACAACAGATTCTGGCAAGAAAATTTCATACTGTAAATCAGGTTACCGAGACGAATACGGCGCAAGCCATTACCCGTTTCTTTAACGTGCAGACGATTCCCGTCAACCAGGCGGCGGAGACAGAGACGAGTCAGAGTCTCACGGCGCGCAAGGCGCGCGCTGTGGCGCAGGTCACCGAGACGGATACTGCGCAGAGTCCATCAGTTCGTAAAATGCACAGCGTGGGGCAGGTCACCGAGACTGAAATAGCCCAACCGGTGACGAAGCGCAAAATCCACAGCGTGTTGCAGGTCACTGAGACGGATATGGCGCAGGCGGTGGCGAAGGTCAAGCACGCTGGAGTCCTGCAAGTCACTGAGATAGATTTCACGCAAGGGGTGACCCTGCTCGGGAAGACGTTGGTGGGTCAGGCAAACGAGACAGACCTGGCACAACCGCTTACGAAGCTGAAAATCCATGGCGTGGCGTTGGTAGGCGAAACTGAGACCGCGCAGATGCTGACTGTGCGCAAGATGATCAGTGTGGGGCTAGTGGTGGAGACGGACGCAGCGCAAGTGGTGCAGTTGGGCGGAAAGATTCAGGTGCCGGTCAACCAGGTAATGGAAGTGGATGCGGCGCAGGCTATTACGATTGTGATCCATAGTTATATTGGCAGAGTCATCATGCAGCAAATGAAAGCTCGCCAGAGAATTATCAAGGGAAAATCATGATAGATATTCAAGACCTTAAAGAAAAGTTTGCCGGGCGACCCGCGGCGGTGTTGGGTGGCGGACCGAGTCTGCCGGGGGATTTGAAGCGGCTGCCGAAGGATGCCATTCTGATCAGCGTGAATAATCACGCCCTGTATTTTTGCGAGCCTGATTATCTGGTGTTCATGGATATTCCGAATCCACAGGAGTTCCCTGAACTGGCACAGGCGGTGGAGAGATTTGACGGGTTCAGAGTCTCGCAGACGCCGTTGAGTGACATTTACGTGAAGAGCGTGAAGTATTGGGATGGCGGTTTTTCGTCCACGCTGGCGACATGGTTCGCATTGTATATCGGCTGCGATCCGGTCATTTTGTGCGGGATGGATTGTTACCAGGGTGAAGTGAAGTATGCACACCCACGACCAGATTTTTATCACCCTGCGCTGGATGCGCCGCTCATCAATCATTTGAATGCGTGGAAACCGGCTTTGGAGAATTGTCCGCACCCGGAGAGAATCAAGGCGATGAGTGGACCGCTGGTGGAAATCTTTGGAAAATATGAAGTATAATTAATCAAACGGGCGCGATATATCGCGCCCCTACGGAGAAAATTTAGACCGATTAGTCGGAACGTTCGGACCGGCATCACCCTTGTGGTGGTGCCGGTCTTTTTTTTTACCCCCTCCCTGCCCTCCCCCAAATGGCTGCGCCATTTAGGGGAGGAGGATAGGAACAATGGCAGAAGAGAACACTACCACACCCACTAAAACGCGCTCGATAGGAATCTCCATTGGCATGACGGAAGGTATCTATCTGGTGGGTCTCGGTTTGCTGGCGGCGGGCGTGGGTCTGCAATTCGGTCTGCCCGCGGCGCTGATCACCGCAGGAATGGTTTTGCTCTTCACCGCGTTTCGCAATGATGCGGAACGCGAACAAGGAACATCGTAAATGCTGTTTGAAAAACGGTCAGTGACGGTGGTACCACCCAATTTATGGAGTTCGGGCGCGCGCGGGATGCAGACACCCACGGGCTTGACCATCACACCCGATACGGCATTGAGTGTCACGGCTGTTTTTCAGGCGCTGCGCTTCATGTCGTTTATGCAGGCGAGTCTGCCGTGCATCACTTATCAAAAAGACAGGGCAGGGGAAGACCGCAGGCGCGCACCGGAGCATCCGGTGTATGCACTTTTACATGACAGCCCAAACCCGGAAATGAGCGCCTTCGATTTCTGGTCCACGCTGGGCAGTCATAAATTGGGACGCGGCAACGGGCTGGCAGAGATTCAGTTCGATAACAGCGGGCAACTGCAATATTTGTGGCCGTTGAACCCGGGGATGACGGAGATAGCCCGTAATGAGAATTATGAGCTGAGGTATCTCGTCACGCTGCCACGCACGGGCGAGCGGAGAGTCTTGCGACCGGAGCAGGTCTTCCATCTGCGCGGGTTGAGCCGCGAAGGCTTGTGGGGTATTTCGGTCATTGCGATGCACCGCAACGCGATCGGGCTGGCAAAAGGCACGGAGACTTTTGGATCCGCTTATTTTGGGAACGGGGCGGAGCCGGGAGTCGTGTTGCGGCATCCGAAGACTCTGAGTACCGATGCTCATACACGCATCCGCGAATCTTGGGAGCAGGCGCACATGGGGCTTGACCAGGCGCACCGGATGGCGATTCTGGAAGAGGGGATGGAAATCGAGAAGATTGGTTTCAATCCAGAGGACAGTCAGTTTTTGGAGACGCGGCAGTTTCAGATTGTGGAAATCGCGCGGATGTTTGGAATCCCGCCGCATTTGCTGTTTGATTTAACGAACGCGACCTTCAGCAACATCGAGCAGCAGAGTCTGGAATTTGTGATCTATCACCTGCGCCCGTGGTTGGTGAGCGATGAGCAGCAGATTAAGCGCAGTTTGTTTTTGGAGCGGGAGCGCAAGCAGGGTTATTACGCGGAATTTTTAGTGGATGCGATTATCCGCGGCGACATAGCAACGCGCTTTGCATCCTATCAGGTTGGTTTGAATAACGGTATGTACACCATCAACGATGTGCTGCGCAAGGAAAACATGAACACGATTGGGAAGCAGGGCGACCAGCGGTTTATGGCGCTGAATATGGCGGTGCTGGATGAGAACGGTGTGCCACAGGGCAACAGTCAGAGTCCACAAGACCCGAATACACCTGCGAAGAATGTGAATAAGAATAGCGCCCCACCCCAGACCCCACCCCCTGCCCCTCCCCAAATATCCGCAACGAGCGCGGAGTATTTGGAGAGGGGAGAACAAATTTTTATCAAGCCGATTCTGCTCGATGCGGCGGAGCGGATTTTGAAGCGGGAAGCGAATGAGTTGGAGAGCGCAAAAGAGCGCTATTTGAAGAAGAACAAGCCGGAGAAGTTTACGGCGTGGATTGAGGAATTTTACAAGCGGGATTATCCCGCGTTTATTCAGACAGTGTTGAAGCCGTTGATGATGGCGAAGTTCATCACCGGTGAGCGGATGAAAGAGTTTATCGAGCAGTTTTGCGAACAACGCGGTGAGGACATGACCGAAGTTATGAATGGCGCAATTATAGCCATACCGACCGCGGAAGAAGTCGCCGGGCAACTGGCAGGAGAGTCTTATGGATCCGATAATTGAACGCCGATTTTTAGCCGTACAGATGCGCGCCGCAGGTGACAACGAGAATCCCGTCATCGAAGGAGATGCAGCGGTCTTTGAGCAAGAAACAGTCATTGGCTCATGGTTCCGCGAGATGATCAAGCCAGGCGCATTCAAGCGAGTGCTTTCTGAGAAGCCCGATGTGGTGGCGGCATTGAATCACAATTGGGATATTGTGCTCGGGCGCACGACCGCTGGCACACTGACTTTGAAAGAAACGAAGGATGCGCTGCATTACAGCGTGGATGTGAACCCGCGCGATATGCAGGCAATGAGCGTGTATGAGATGGTGAAGCGCGGAGATGTGACGCAAGCCTCCTTTGCATTCACAGTCCGCAAGGAAGAATGGACCAGCCCGGGACCCAACAGCACGGAGTTACCGCTGCGATCCATTACGGAAGTTGATCAGCTCTATGATGTGGGACCGTGCACGTTTGGGGCATATCCCGAAGCGAGCGCGCAAGCCCGATCCAAGGCTGAGTCATTAATCAAACCGCAAGAAACCGCTGAAGGACAGGAGTCTGAGGCGGAGGCGCAACGAGTCGCTGCCATGCAGGAGCAGGCGGAGATTGAGAAGCGCCGTCTTGAGTTTCTCAAAATCAAATTTTAGATTGAAAGGATTTGCAGTCATGAACATTCGTGAAATGCTTGATAAGCGCACCACGCTGGTCAAGGAAGCAGAAGGGATGCTGGCGAGTCTGGAAACGCCAGAAGCGCGCAGCGCCTATGATGCCAAAGTGGCGGAAATCAATGCACTGGATGAAGTGCTGAGCCGCGCGCAGGGCTTTGAGACCCTGAAGAATAAGCCCGTCAGCCAATTGGCGCAGATGGATGGACGCATTGGGTTGGGCGAGCGGGAATTGAAAGATTACTCCATCTTGCGCGGCATTCGCGCCATGGTGGAATTCCGCAACGGCAGAGCCAACGCCTGGGAAGTCATCGCACCATTTGAGCATGAAGTGAGCCAGGCAGTTTCGAAGCGCATGGGAAAAACCCCTCAGGGTTTTTGGGTGCCTGAAGATGTGACGCGCGAGAAACGCGATCTGGATGTGGCGACCAATGCCAGCGGTGGATACTTCAAGGCGACCGAGCAACAGAGCATGATCGAGCTGTTGCGCAACCGGTTGGTTTTGGGTACCGCAGGCGCGCGAACCATCACAGGCCTGGTAGGCGATGTGGCGTTCCCGAAGCAGACCGCCGCAGCGACCGCCTATTGGGTGACCGAAGGCAACGCGCCCACCGAGAGTCAACAGACCATCGGTCAGGTGCTTATGCAGCCCAAGGCTGTGGCGGCGTGGACGGATTACACCCGCAAGTTGATCAATCAAGCCAGCGTGGACATCGAGAACTTTGTCCGCTCGGATTTGGCTGCGGTGCTTGCCCGCGCGATTGATGCGGCTGGTTTGCACGGCGCGAGCAATGGTCCAACCGGCGTAGCGGCTACTTCGGGCATTGGCTCGGTGGTCGGTGGCACGAACGGCGCTGCGCCCACCTGGGTGCACATCACCCAATTGGAGCGCGAAGTGGCGATTGATAACGCCGATGTCGGTTCGCTGGCGTATCTCACCAACCCCAAGGTGCGCTACAAGCTGCGCAACACCTACCGCAACGCGACGTATGGTGAGATCCCGATTTGGGGTGACAACCCGCAACAGCCGCTGAACGGTTATCCGTCACTGGTGACAAATCAGGTCAGTTCCACGTTGACCAAAGGCTCAGCCAGCGGGACTTGTTCCGCGATCTTCTTCGGTGACTGGTCTGCGATGATCATGGGCTTCTGGAGCGGTCTGGATATTCTGGTGGATCCATATTCCTTGAGCACAACCGGTTCACACCGCGTGGTGGCATTCCAGGATGTGGATATTGCTGTGCGCCATGCTGAGTCGTTTGCGGCGATGCTGGATGCGCTGCCCGCGTAGTGAGTAGATTTTAGAGGTAGCCCGACCCCACCCCTAACCCCTCCCCAGATGAGTACATCTGGAGAGGGGAATGTGGAAAGGAACGAGATGTTAAGTACAGATAATGTGACCAGTAATCAGCCTCAGAGTGAACATAAGCTGAGGGTTCGATTTATTCGGAACACCATCGCGCAGAAGCAGCAGGTCTTAGAAGGTGATGTGCTGGATTTGCCGGAGCAGGAAGCCCGATTTATTGTAGCTGCGGGTAAGGCAGTTTTCGTAAAAGAGGACGCTGCACCCGAGGTCGCAATCGAGACGGCGGATGTGAAACCGGAAGCGATGGAAAGCACGGACGTGAAGAGTCCGCGCAAGAAACGAGGATAGCAGCCCTCCCTTCCAAGGGCTGAGAGTCCAAGCTCCTGCCTGCGCGGACCTCCACCTGCGCGGGCAGGAGACCCACCCCACCCCCTGCCCCTCTCCATCCTTCGACAATCACTCAGGATGGAGAGGGGGGAGAACTTGGATGAAATACGCTCAGACATTTTGCACGGTGCGAGATTTGATTGCAGATGCACAGGCACCCATCGCGGATGAGGCGCGGCTGTTTCAGGCGATCCGCGAGGCGTGTGATTATCTGCAAAAGGAAATCGGATGGTTCATCCCGGTGACGTTGACGCGCAAGTTCAACGGGAAGGACCATGAGATTTTGATTCTCCCGCCCTTGTTGAGCATCACCAGCATCGTGAATAATACGGATACGCTCACGACCAATGATTACATCCTGAAACCGGATGGCGGTTACTGGCCGAATGGTCCGTATGGGGAGATTTATGTTGACCCCGATTCGAATGTGCTGATGAGCTGGATGGATGAGACGGATGGAGTCGTGATCATAGGGACATGGGGCTTATATAACCGCAGCGGAAATCTATCAGCTACGGTGGCAGATACAACCCAGCAGAGCGACACACAGACTACTTTGAAACTTTCGAGCGGCGGCGAAGTATCCCCCGGGATGGTGCTGTCCATTGGGTCGGAGCAGGAGCAGGTTACGGGTTGGAGTGACCCGACGACCGGCGTCACGCAATTGAACGGCGCGATATCCATTTCGGATGAAGTGCTCACGGTGGATGATGCGAGTCTGGTGACGGTCGGTGAAGGAATCCGCTGTGAGTTTGAGCAGATGCTGGTGAAGGACAGGAATACAACCACGCAGAAGTTGTATGTAATGCGCGGCTGGAATGGAACGAGCCGCGCTATTCATGCGGATAACGCGGCGCTGGATGTCTATCACACGGTGACTGTGGAACGCGGCGTCAATGGCACCACGCCGGAAGTCCATGCGAATGGAGCCAGCATAGCCCGTTTTTATGCGCCGGATGACGTGCAATATCTGGCAAAACAGATTGCGACGCTGATCGTGCAGAAGGCGAAGAGCGGATACCAGGGGCGCACCGGCAACGCGGAAACAGGCGTCGTTTTTTACAACGATGCCTTCCCACGGTTCGACATCGAGCGCATCAAGGATTGCTATGACCTGCGGAGGGTGGCATGAGTTACAAGATTGATATGACATCCCCAGATGTAGATCAGCAGATTGCGCTGCTGAAGTTTTACCCGGAAATCATGGAGAAGCATTTCAAGCCCGTGGTGGTGAAGGATGTGGCGACGCTGTTTTCCAATATTCATGGAAGCATTCCGAAGCGCACAGGCACAGCCATCTCCAAATTCAAGAAGAGCGTGACGGGCAAGGGCGTGAACCTGACCGGGCGCGTGGGTTGGTGGGGCGCGAATCAGCCCTGGTATATCAACCCCGTGGAGTACGGCGCGAAGGCGCATCAAGAGAAACGAAAAAAGAGCGGGAAGACCTGGAATCATCCGGGCTTTTCGGCGCGTGGATTTATGGCAGCCGGTTATTCGGCACTTAAACCAATGATAGATGCGGATATGGCTGCGGCAAGTGATGCAGTAGTGAAAGAGATGGCAGTGCCATGATTGAAAACTGGATTGATGCCATTCAGGATGTGTGGCGCGGGATTAGCGGCAAGAATGTGAACGCGCCGTATCTGCTCAAACAGGCAGAGTTTCCGACATCCATTGACCCGGCAAATCTGGCAGCCAACCCAATTGCGTTGACGCTGGTGGCAGAGACCAAATTTCTATATTCCGCGGGCGGACCCAATCTGGGTTTTTATACGGGTGTCACTGAATTCCATATAGCGCCATCCGTTGAGAAAAGTCTACTGCCGGGGCTGATGATATGGCCGGGACTGATTGCAGAAGCGGCTGCGGCGAATTTGGGACTGGGCGGCAGAGTGAAGCATTTTACATTGCAAGACCGGGATGACCAGATAAGCGGTCCGCTGGAATTGCAATATGGCAATGAGAGCCCGCATTGGGGATTCATTGTGTATTGGAAAGTGAAGGAAAGTGTCAATAGCGCCATCACGGTGGCGGTAGGAGCGTGAAGATGAGCACTTATGTTTTTGATACGACGAAAGGCGCTGGCGTGCCGGGGCTACCGCATGAAATCACCGATGAGGAAGCGGCGGAACTGGGAGTCAGTGATTTGTTGATGGCGGCGATTGAGAATGGGAGTTACAGACCGTTGACCGTGGATGGTGGACGGTTGAAAGCAACCCTCACCCCTGCCCCTCTCCCGAAGGGCGAGGGGAAAAAGAGTAAGGAGTAAACCATGGGCAGTAGATTTTGGTCAATGATGCAGTATGGCAAGGAGTCCCCACGCGGGACTGCGGTGGCGGCTACAAAGAAATGGATGGGCAAAGTTCCAGCGGTGAATACCGACCGCAAGCCGGTGGTGCCCGATGAGAACGTAGGCATCCGCGCGAAGGGCGTGCGCAGTGTGATTCATCAATATTTATATAACAACACACCGAGCACAGAGCACGGGTATTTTCAGCAGTTGCCGGTGGTCTTTGGCTGCGGGCTGAAAGGCGGGGTGACAGCCGCCGAACAAACCCCCTCCCAGCAGGATTATCTGTGGAATTTCACGCCCAGCCTGGTGAGCGGGGTGAGCAATGCGCCTGATTCTCTGACTATTGAACTGGGTGATGACGTTCAGGCATTCGAGGCTGAGTTTGCCATGTTCGAGCGGATCCGCATCAGCGGACAGGTGGCACAGGGCATGGATGTAAGCTCGGTGAATGTGGAGTGCGATTTCTTTGCGCGACAGTTGACGCCCACCACGTTCACACCCGCGATCGCATTGCCGACTGCCACGGAAATGAACGCGAAACTGGCGCGGTTATATGTGGATAGCGCATGGAGCGGAGTCGGTGGCACGGAGCTGGCAGACATTCTGCGCGGGTTCGATATCGAAATCATCACCGGGTTGCACCCGAAGTTCGCGGGCAGCGCCAATAAATATTTTGATGGTTTTGGCGAGGGCATCATCAGCGCCACGGCGCAATTCACGCTGGAAGGGACGAGCGCGGCAGATGCGTTATTCGATGCGCAGCAAGCCAAGACATTCCAGGCGGTACGGCTCGCGATATTGGGTCCGCAGATTGGGACGGGCACCACGCATAGTTTGAAGATTGATATCGGCGGAGTGTGGGAGTCGGTCAGCCCGTTGAATGGCGAAGACCGCGGCGATAACCTCCACGCGGCTACGCTGATTGATTATTACGATGCCACGGGCGCGAAGAGTCTGCAAGTGGCAGTGACGACAAATTCGAATAGTTATTAACCCCACCCCCTGCCCCTCCCCAAATATCCGCAACGAGCGCGGAGTATTTGGAGAGGGGAGAGTAATGGGAACGAATTGGAAGGATGAAATGAAATTTGTAATGCCGAAGGTAGTGGTGACGGTGGAGATGAGCGAGTATACGGCGGCATTGTCACCCAACAAGCTGTATGTGTGGGTCAATCCGCCACGCGAGAGATTGGAAGCGTATGACGCGCTGGTGACAGAGTTGCAGAAGCATGAAGTGGCAGCGGCGCAGCAGCTCCTTTTGCCCGAGCAGGCGGAAGGGAAGAAGGAAGCGACGCCGATAGAGAAGGCGTTCGAGCAGGTGAAACGCTGGCTGAACATCCGCAACGAGTCGAAGGCTGAAGGATTGGATGAGGGGCTATTGAAGTGGTACGCGGAGATTTGGAGTCAAGGTCCGCAAGAGACGCAGTGGAGCGTGGAGGAACTGCGCGATTTGGAAAAAGAGGACCCGGCATTTTTGAGTTGGATGATCGCGCAGACGTGGAACACACGCAAGGCGCATATTGAGATGAAAAAAAAAGTTTAGCGGCTGCGTTGGTTTATACCGCGCGCACGGGGTACATCCAGCACCCGGATATGCTGGATGTACAACGGGCACGGTTGATCAACTGGCATTGCGGCGGCGCGGTGATCGCACCGTGGGAAGTCGGTCAATTGGATGACCACTGGCTGAATGTGTTTAAAGGTTTGCAGGAGTTACCGAAGCTGAAGGAGAATTTTCAGGCGTTTGAAAACCTGCTGGCGAAGAGACGGGCTGAGAACCCGACGTATAGGAAATATTTTCAATGATGCCCCCCTGTCGGTGAGTACACCGACATCCCCCCAAATGACTGGTCTCGATACGCCTTCGGCTACTCGACCACCAACGCAATTTGGGGGGAGAGAATAGGAAAAAACTTTGGCACGCAGCGTATTGGATATTATCATCAAGTTATCGAAAGAAGGCGGAGCGGATAAGGAGACCATTAGTGGTCTTGTTTCGCTTAAGAAGTCGATACTGGATGCGGCGGCAGTGGGCGGTACGCTGGTGGCGACGGGGTTGGCGATTAAGAAGGTATTGGATGAGACAGTAGGGTCTTTGGTGGCTTATGCAGACCAGGTGCGCAGCGTGCAAAACGCGACTGGGGCAAGCGCGGAGGATTCATCGAAATTAATTCAAATTCTGGATGACCAGAAAATATCCTATGAACAGTTGGAGAAAGCGATCCAAAAGAGCGGGAAGGCTTACGACTTTTCGATTGCTGGCATTGCGGGGATGTCTGACCAATATTTGAAACTGGGCAACGAACAAGACCGCGCGGCGTTCATGCAGGAACGATTTGGGAAGCAATGGATTTCATTTATTCCCATCATGCAGCAGGGCGGCAAAGCCATCAAGGATGCGGCGAACAATGTGGAAGCCAGCTTGATATTGAGGCAGAAGGCGGTTGACGCGGCGCGTGAGTATGAAATCGGGATGGATAATCTTAATGACAGCATCATGGGCGTAAAGATTTCATTGGGACAGCAATTCATCCCAGCCGTTAACCAGGTTGTAGACGGAATGAACGTGTGGATCCGCGCGATTCAGATTGCCAAACAAAATAACGATGGCGGGCTTGTTTCACAAAAGGAATGGAACGCGGCATTAGACCAGGCGGTGCAAGAGACAGCCGCCAGCAAACAGGCATTGATGCAACATGCCGATGCGGTGGCACAGGATACCGAAAACGAAAAAGCCAATGCAGAGGCGGTGAGGGAAACAACCCAGGCGCATCAATCCATGCTGGGGCTGATCATGAACATCGCCAATGAGAACAAGAACTATGCCGACAAACAGGCGGAACTTACGCAGAAGATGGCGGAGAACCGCGCGGAGGCAGAGAAGCTCTATCCGTGGCAGTCACAGCAGCTCGATGAGTTGAACAAGAAATATGCTGACATGGAGGTCACGTATGAGCAGAACGCCGCGGCGCATAACGCGGCGATGAAAAAGATTCAATTCGATTTATTCGTGACGAAAATTTCAGCGAATGGAGTGACGGACGCTGAATTTCAGATGGAGCAAAAAGCCGGGTTGATGTTCGGTGTCTTCGACCAGGAGTCGGTCAATGCGGCGCAGAATATGAACGCCGTGGCAGATGCCATCGCCAACGGTAAAGCCAAACTGGAAGACATGGACGCGCTGTTGAAGCTGATGAGCCAGGGATATTCGCTCAACGTCGCGTTGAATTTAATCACGAATATGGCTGAGGGGTGGCAGACACAAGGCTCGGGAAACAATCATCCAGCGACCACCGTGCATCCCTTTGCCGAGGGAGGTATTGCGACAGGTCCGCAGAGCGGGCATCTGGAGTTGTTACACGGGACGGAGGCGGTGATTCCGTTGAACAATGGATCCATCCCTGTGCAATTGTCAGGGAATGGCGGAGGAAATGTCACCATCCAATTGGTCATCTCATCGCCAATGACTATTCTGGACCAGCAGATGGCGCAAAATACGTTGCTGCCGTTCATCATCAGTGGGTTCCGCGAGGCGAAAGCGAGGGGAGCGATATGAAATGCAAAAGGCAGAAAGCGGAAGGCAGTCCTTTGACTTCCGCTTTGACACGGCTTCACCAGTCAGCGTCCGCTCAGGATTGGCAAAAGGCGGAATGCAGAAGGCAGAAATCAGAATGCGGAGGGTGGAGATGACTGATAGACGCTATGGAGTCAATCAATATGGCGATGGGAAGCTGTATGGTTCATCGGACACACGCGAGGCGCTGGCGTGGGATGTGTCCATTGATTGGGACGAGGATTCCATCTTCGATGCGAATGAGGCGAGCTGGTTGACATCGGTCAGCATCACGCGCGGCAGGACACGCCTGCTGAAAGATGTCGGGCAGGGGTTTGAATCCATCAGCACAGGGACGGCGGTGATCACGCTGCGCAATCAGGATGGACGTTTCGATGGCTGGAACACGGGGAGCCCGCTGTATCCCAATGTGAATTACGGCAAGGACATCCGCATTCGGGTGCGGGATTTGAATGCCGCGAATGCAATCTATCCGCTCTTTCGCGGGACCATCACCAACATCGTGCCGGTGGGCTATGGCGACGATGCCAAGGTGATCATCTATGCCAGCGATGGTCTGGAGCTCCTGCGCAACTACGTGGCGCGCGTGGCGATGCAGCAGAATATCACACCGGATGCCGCCATTGGGAAAGTATTGGATGCCGTCAACTGGCCGTCGAAGTGGGGGCGCAACCTGGATGTTTCCAGTGAAACGATCCGGTATTGGTGGGCTTCGGGGAACAAGCAGGCGATGAGCGAAATCGAAGACCTGGCGCTCTCGTTCCTGGGTTATTTTTTCGTGGATGCGAACGGAGGGGCGCGGTTTATCAAACGCTCGAACGTCAGCAGCCTGGTGGCGAGTTTTAGCCAGGAGATGATCCTAAAGGATATCGGAAACCCGCAGCCGTATGAACTGCGACGCAACATCACGCGCCTGAAGGTGCATCCACGCACCGCGGCAGCCACGGGCGTCATCTGGCAGTTGTTGGGCAACATCCCCAGCGTCTCACCGGGCGGGGCAAATGCGTTGTCTTTGTTTGCCAACTACGCCTATAACAACATTCCCACGCCCGCGATCAATGTAATCACACCGGTGGCGACCACCGATTACCTAGTCAACTCACAAAGCGATGGATTGGGCACGAACCTGACCGGCAGCTGCACAGTGAGCCTGACGGATTTTGGGGATAGCGCCAAACTGGTGATCACCAACAACAGCGGGACGTTGGGATACATCACGTTCCTGCGCGTGCGCGGCGATGCGATCTATGAGCCCAACGTCAGCGATATCACCTACCCCAGCGACATCAGCGCGATAAAAATGCCGCGCGAGCTGCTGATGGATTTGCTCTGGCAGCAGGACATCAACGTGGCCGTGGATATCTCGAATGTGCTGGGTCCGTTTTATGACAGCGCGCACCCGGTGCCGACTGTGAAAATTGACGACCGCCCGGACCTGCAATATCTGGCGGACCTGTTCGATATTGTTGCGCCGGATATTGATTATCTGGGCATCGCCGGGTCCTTCCGCGTGGGCGGCATCGAGATTAGCACCGATCCGCAATATGAGAATTGTCAGAAGGCGCAAACCATCTGGCATCTGGAGCCGTATGTTTCGGCGGCGAATTATATGCAATGGGATACGAATGCGGTGTGGGATACGAGCACGGTGTTTGGATGGTGACCCTCCTACCCCCTCTGCCCTTCGGGCATCTCCCCCAAATGGCTTCGCAATTTGGGGGAGAGGAGAATTGAAATGAATTTTAAATCGGTTGATTACATTGTGAGTGCGAAACATTATGGGGGGAGCGCGCGCGGGTACATCCGCAGGATGCAGCAGGATATTCACCGGCGCGGGATACCTGTGACCATCAAGGATTTGGACGGGGAGCCGACCGGAGTCCCGGTGGTGGCGCGCGTGTGGCAGGGTCAGTGGATTGCGGAATGCGAATGCCGGGGCGCGTGTTTTGTGGACCCGGAGGAGCCGGTATTCTTTTGTTTTGGCTGTGGAAACCGCGCAAATGGACAGAAGCCGCGACCAGTCATCTTCCCGGAGGATTGGAAAGCGATCGAGCAGGTCTTGCTGGAACGCCCGGTGGATGATCTGGCAGGGCTGACTGATTTGGAGCGGGCTGGGATGGCAAAGCCGGTGCTGTTTGTGGAGGTCGAGATTTCGGTGAGACCGGATATACAGAGGGTAGCACAAGCGCTTCGCACAGGAGCACCTATCCCCGCAGACGAGAAGCGGATCCAACATCTGCCCCTGGTGCGGTCATGGGAACCGGGAGAGACTGTGGAGCAACTGCGCAGTCAACAGGATGCGCCGATCCGCAAGTGGCGCAAAGAGATTGCAGGAGGCGGCCCTTCGTCTGCGCTGCGCTCCGCTCAGGACGGAGGCGGGCATGGCATTTAATAACAGCTTCACGGCGGTGACCGGGGCAACATACACGGCGGCGCAATACAACACTTACACGCGCGACAATTTAACGGCGGTGTGGGTTTATACGACCGCGGGAGATTTCGCCTATGCCACGAGCGCGACCACGCTGAACCGGCTAGGACTTACTGCCGCTTATGATATTTTGCAAATCAATGCCGGGGTGACAGCTCCCGCCTGGGTGAGCGGCACGCCCAAGGCGACGCTGGTATATAACAGCACGGATTTAGCCAGAACCGCGCAGGCGATGACGTGGAATTCGGAAGTCTATGATGACGGGGGCTGGCATAGTACTGTGAGCAATACCAGCCGAATCACAGTGGATGCGACAGCGCATTACCGGATTATGAGCAGTATCACCCTCTGGATGCCATCTGGAGGCTCGACAAATAATAACCACCAACTACAAATCAGACAATACAACTCCATCGGAACATTGCTGGGCACGTTTGTAGACCGGCAATCCTTTTATGAGGACGGACAGACTGTGCAATTGCATCCTGCCGATGGCTTGCGGTTGAGTTTCAGCGCCAACGATTACATCGAATTGTATGTGCCGGGCACGGAGACCATCAACGGCGTCAACAGTTTTCTGGGGCTGGAACGGGTGAGACCGGGATGACGATATGAAAAAGTTTCTTCTGATCATCCGCATTCTGATTGCGGTTGTGGCATGTCTTTTTTTGAGTTCGTTTTTTCTGGCAATCTTTCTGATTGGTCTGGATGCCATGAATAGAGGTTTCTGATGACGGATTTAATTTCATTCTTCAAGACGGATTTGGTGAATGATCATGTGGCGGATGATGTCAATAAACTCATTGCAGCCAGCATCCGACCGGAATATGCGAACACGGAGACCATCAGCGCAACGAAAACGCTGACGGATTCTGATTGTCAATTCCAATTTTTGACTGCCAGCGGGGCGGACCGTACGGTGAAATTGGCCGCAGAAGCGATCACGAATCATCCGACACTGATTTACAACTCGGGAGCGAGCCTGAATATCGTGGTGCAAAATAATGGAGCGACGGCGACTTTTGCCACGCTCGCACCGGATGAATGGCTTATCTTTATCCCGTTGAATGCAGAAGGTTGGAGGGCATGGGCACCACCAGAGCGGGAATATAAGCTCTCGCCTACGGTGGCAAGCAATAATCTCACGCTGGCATTGAAGCATCTGGATGGAACCGACCCGAGCACTACCCGCCCGATTGTCTTTACCATCAATGGAGTAAAGCGCCATGTAACCGCCGCGCTCTCAGTGACGGTCAATGCGGGCGCGGCCAGCGGCGCTGGCACCTTTAACGCGGGCGCGGCTTCGTTAGCCACAAAAGCCATTGATTATTTTGCGTATGTAAGCTGGCGCGCGGCTTCGAGCGCAGTGGTGTTGGGATTTGGACGATTCCCGTATGCCGCGTTGGGAAGCGACGCCAGCGGCACAGCGGCGAACGAGAAATATATTGCATGGTCCACGGCACCGGCTGGCACGGACGATGTGATCAATATTGGGCGTTTTGAAGCCACCAACAGCGGCAGCGCGTCGTATAACTGGAGCGTGCCGACTTATACCAATGACAACCTGCGGCATGTAGCGACCTATGAGACCCGGGAGTTATCCATCGCACCGCAATGGACTAATTTAACGGTTGGGAACGCCACGCTGTATGGGAAATATCAATTAATCGGCAGAAGACAGAAATTTCGCACCGGCATCATATTGGGCAACACGTCTTCGATGGGCACAGCGCCTTCGGTGGCAACCCCGTTTGCCTTCTCGGCATTAGGCACGGCACAAGAGAATCTCGGAAACGGGGTTGTACGTGATACCGGTTCAGCTTTGTATGCCTGTGCTGTGCTGCTTTTGAGCGGCTCCATTTACCCCCAGATTTCAACAGCCTCCGGCACTTATGCCACCTATGACAACATCACAGCCACGGTGCCACATGCCTGGGCAAGCACTGATGAATTATCGTTGTACGCTGAAGGAATTTATTAAATGGAACAGGCGGTGATGGGTCAATTCCTGCGGAGTTACCCGCAGACAATTCAGAACCTAAACAGTTTTATTCACGGCTTTTATAAGCCGCGCTATGCGTTCGTGGATGTCAGGAGAGCCGTCATCACGCAGTTGAAGAAACTGCCGGATGTGTCGCTTTATGACAAGTTGATTGAGTGGGACAAAATGCGCTCCATGACGGATGCGGTGATTATCCGGCTGGGACAAAACCTATGGGTGGATGAGCAGTTTGCGCGGAACTGGGCAGAAGCAAAGAAGCGCGCCATGCGCCGCGGCGGGTATTGGTTCTATGATGGCAGAGTCAGCCCGGGCGCGCAAGCTGATTTGCTGGCGAATCTCATCCGAGACGACAAGCCCGAGATGGAGATTTGGATTGATTGGGAACGCAACTATGGCGGAGCGTTCGAGGGATTGGCTAACGTGGTCGCCATGATGCAGCGCGTGGAAGCCCTACTGCCAGGCGTGAAGGTTGGATTGTATACAGGCTATTATTATTTCATCGGAAGCAGCAACCCGCTGACGAATGCGAGTCAATATACCTATTTGAAAACCCGTCCGCTGTGGGAAGCATGGTACACGAACGATGCCAGCATCGTGAAAATCCCAACACCGTGGATGAGCCTGCTTTTCTGGCAATATGGGACACCAGCCATTGGTGCGCAGTACGGTTCGCAGAAACTCGAATTAGACATGAGTTTCTTCAACGGTACCCAAGCCGAGTTTGACGCTCGATACAACACTACTCCCCCACCGCTCATCGTGGATGGGTATCAGGAATTCAGGGCGTTTGGGACGCAGATCCATTTATGGCGCGGGGTGGCTGTGAAAGCCATGGTCACCAATAACGGCGGAAAGCTCGTTTCACCGGTGGAGATTGCGCAACGGACCGGCGCGAATTATGTGGTCAATGTGGATGGCTGGGATACGAGCGTGCCAGCGAGCGGATATCATTCCCCACTATCATTGGCGGCGAGCGATGGGGATTTTTATGAACAGACCCAATATGCGTTTCGACCGTTCATCCAGTTTGATAAAAGCCATAAGCCGAGCGTTGGTCATCAGAAGCCAGTCGCACCGTTCAATCTGGGAAGCGGGACGCGATATTCTGTGCGGGACGGAGTCAATGCCGTGCCGAACAGCAATGAGCCGCAATATCTGGAAGCTGATCCGCGCACAGGCGTGGGGCATACGGCAAATGGAAAAACCATCCTATGTGTGGTGGATGGGCGGAGCGATACGAGCGGAGGAGTCACGCTGGCGCAACTGGCGCAGATTATGTTATGGGCGGGCGCGGTGGGTGCCGTGGAACTGGATGGAGGCGATTCGTCCATCCTGGTGCGGAACGGTGTGAAGGTTTCGCGCAACGGAGATTTAATCAACGGCGTGCGGACGCCGAGACCGACAGTCAATTCTTTATGTATATGGACAGGAGAGTCAGGCATGGCAACACGATATGAAGCAAAAGCAATCGGCGATAACACGAAGCTGCGACCGAACCATAATACTCTGAGCGATTTCAATCCTGCGAGGGCGTATCCTATGAATACAAAATTTCATGGGGATGTGCTTTGGGTGGCTGACGCCACGAATAAGGACGTGAGTCAGAACGTAGGTGATATATGGCTCGCGGTGACCGATGTCAATGGAATTGCTATGAACGCATGGGTGGCAATCACGCACCAGGGCAAACCGATTTGCACGCTGGTGGATAACGGCGTGCCTGCACAGGCACCATCCATTTTCATCACGCACACATTCAACGATGCGTTGAGTGTGACGGATGAAAGCGGCAAGGTGACCGAGTATGCCGCGACCTTTACCGTGCCAAACGTGGAATATAAGCCGAAATGAATTTGAACCGCACACACGCGCGCTCGATGAGTATCCAGTTATCCATGCCGACTGCAAAGCCGGTGTTGTTCAAGGTGCGCGGCTACGGCGACTCGGTGATGATAGATTTGATGGGATTGGATACCAATCTCTTCGGGGTCGGGAACTTCCAGAATGTGTGTTTGTTTGACCCGAATAACGATGCGTTTGGCGCGGTGAGCAATTACCAGACGATGGACGCCGAGGCGCTGCATTATCTGGAGCAGATCCAAAGTGCCGACGCTGCCACGGTCAAGATGAAATTAAATTGGCTGGGGATGGGCAGTTTTGCCGGGCGACCGTACATGCTGAAAAACGGTTTTGAAACCTGGGGACTGATGGTGTTTGGGTTCAATTGGGTGCAGGTGGAAGCGGTGAATGGCGAGCCGGTGGAGTACGTGAAGCGGGCGCGATATCAATCGCGCAATCTCATCGAAGACATTCCGATGTATAAGGTCATTGGGATGCGGCGCAGTGACATGGCGCGACCGGTGGCGGAGTTGATTGCCGAGGGGTTGATCCACCATGCGACGGAGGCGTTTTACCCGACAAATAAACTCGGGGAGACGCCACAGGGCGGCGTGATTTTGAATCCGGTATGGAGTCCACTGGATTGGCCGACGAACACAGGCAGCCGAGAGCTGTATATTCCCAAGGCGTTTTTATTTTTGTAGAGGTGGATATGAATTTCTCTTTAGCAGATATATCCAATTTGTTGAGACGGGCTGCGGACTGGCAGCGGGTAAACTGGGGGCATGACGATCGCACCATGACGCTGGCAATAGCCATCGGTGATAGTTTGACCGGCGCGATGAAGCTGACGGAGGAGAATAAGATTTTCCTGAAATATGGGGCGCTGCTGCACGACATCGGGCGCATAGGGATTGATTCGGAGTTAATTCAGAAGCAAGTATTTACAGCGGCAGACCGGGCGGCGATGGAATCACATGCACAATTTGGGTACAACCTGGTGGCCGATATTCTGCCACCTGAAATCGCGCTAACAATTTTGCATCATCACGAGAATTGGGATGGCACGGGTTACCCCAAGGGTTTGCGCGGGGAACAGATTCCGCTTTTTGCGCGGATTGTGCGGATTGCAGACTATTGGGATGCGTTGCGGAATAACCGTCCATATCGGGATGCGCTCACGCCGGAGAATTCGCTGCACATCATGAAGTTGGAAGCAAACCATTTTGACCCGCTGATTTTTGCTGAGTTTCAAACCATCATCCAGAACGGCGGGAACTGGTGACAGACCTACCTGCGGCATCATGGATTAATCTGGCATTACAGATTCCGCTGGCGCTGGTCATTGTGTTTCTGGTGATTAAGTTTTTAAGTTTCATTCAGGATAATACGAAACAATTCTTGAATTTCATGCAAAGTCAGCAGGAGATGAACCGGAATCAGATGAAGGAATCTCTTTCACGGCTGGCAGAGGAAATAAAAGCCGACAAGACCGATATGCTTAAGGAAGTATCGAATCTGACACAACGAGTAGACAGTGTGATTGACAAGGCAATCATGCTGGAGCGGTTGATACCTGAAAAAACGAGGCAGAGACGGAGAGAATGACCCGCTCCTGCCTCCCCCAAATATTCCTGCGGAAGTATTTTTGGGAGAGAAAGCAGAAATGAAAAGAGCGACAAGAAAGCAATGGCGATTGTTGGAAGATGAAATGCTGGACGTGCGCCATAGTTTCACCATACGGCTGCGGAATGCGTTGATTGCGATGGCGGAAGCTGATCCGCAGTGGATGATATGGGTGGAGGAGAATATCAATCCGCGGTGGAGGCTGTCACGCATCACGCGGGTGGTGGAGGCAAGGACGCGGGCTTTGTTTTTGAAGGGGCATGGTTATTTTGGAAGGAAGAATATTGGAGATTTAATTTTTCGGGAGGGGTGGTGTTTTACAGAGCGAGGGACGCTTTCGGCTGGATGATGACCCCCTCTGCCCTACGGGCATCTCCCCCAAATGTCCGCAACGAAGGCGGAAATTTGGGGGAGAACTGTTTTAAGTCAACGTTTGGATGACATCACGCACTTCGTTGCCCATGAGACGGTTGTAGATGGAGTCGGTGGTGATGACGGAGGAGTGCATGACGTTGAGGGAAACGGCTTTTAGTTCGCGCATGGTTTTGACTCTGCCGACAGAGTAGACGACATGCCCATGGCGCAGTTTGTGGGGGCTGAGATATTTCATCCCAAGGGTTTCACATAATTTTTCAATATCGCGCTCCACGAGGTGATAGCGACCTTCGAAGGCTATCTCGGTTGGGATGAGACGTTCGTTGAAGGGGTAGAGGGTGGAATACCAAAGGGCTGAATTAGAAAGGCAGAAGGCAGAATGCAGAGATTGCCAGCGTTCGACAACGGCGAGTAGTTCAGGGATAGGGAGGAGATAGGTGATGGCGGCTTTGCGTCCCTTGGTACGGACGCCGAATTCGGGGAGTTGTTGGATGGCACGGTTAGGCAGATCCACGCAATGGATGGGGATGGAGGCGAGGGCATCGGCACGCATCCCGGAGAGGTAGAGCATGGCAAGCCCAGCCTGCGCACGTTGCAGGCGTAGGGTTGTGACGGGAGCGGCGCAGAGCTTGAGAACTTCTTCAAGGGTGTAATAGGAGCGCTCGGGGATGCGGGATTGCGGACGAAGGTCGCGGGGAGGCTGAAGACTTTCGATCCACGTTTCAGTTATCGGCTTGTAGAGATGCGGATATTCCATCCGACAAAAGGTGAAGAATTGGCGGGCGACCATCAGGGTTTTGAGGATGGAGGCTGGTGCGAGAGTCGTCGCTTTCAGGTAGATTGGAAATGGGTCGAGAATGCGGGATTTTGGGAAGGGAGTCTCATCAGCCCATTCGAGGAGATGACGCAGGCACTTGCGATAGCGGTCCACGGTGGCGGGGGCGTTTTGGCGAGTCTGCGCGGAGTAGGCGAGGTAGGCGCGAACGTCGAGGAAGTTCTGACGGTTGATCATGCCGCACCCCCCAGCCCATTCCCAACTTCTTCGAATTCAGGGAGGGGAATTTTTGCGGCGCGGTTGATTTTCCCACCGCAACGAGGGCAGGCGGCTTGCAGGATTTGGATGTAGCGATTTTGATAGACTTTACGAGGATGGAGAATTTCCACCGGCTGATCGCATTTCAGACACCAGGCTTGATTTTCGGCAAGGGGCTGCCGTTTTGATTTTTTGAGGGAGATGGTTTGACGTGCCCAAGATACGAAGGCAGGACCGTGGATCCAGTAATGCCCGTTTTCATCTTGAAAGTAGGGCATCCCGGCTGGAAGGTAGCAACGATAGATAGTATCCACATTGACGTTGATTTCTTCCGCCAGTTCTGCTGGTTTGTAGAGCATATCGAGCAGGCGGGCAAGATGGATGATGTTGTGATGTTTGAGCAGTGGCGCGCGCATTGTGACCTCCGAATCGAAACAAGGAATGATCCACCAGGCATGTCTGCTGGCGTTTCACTCCTTGTGTCCAATTCTCGATCCACGTTTGAGGACGATAGCGAGAAAAGTGTCGGGGTGCCGAGATTTGAACTCGGGACCTCACGGCATGGGACTCAATAGCAGCGTCACGGCGAGTCGGGTTGCGAGCAAGGAGTGAGCGTGAATAATCAATAAGCAGTGTCAATTTTGGCTTTACAGGTTTTTCCTTGAGCAGCAGGTTGATCCATAATGGCTTTGAATGTTTCCTGAGCACCAGGCGCAAGATTTTCTATATATTCATCGTCACTGGAAAGCAGGGTTCCATTAGCATCATAAGCAGAAGCCACGATTTTGATAGCATTGGCTTTCACGCCACACTGATTGGTTACGGTGCCATAAATATAACCGCCCAGAGAATCAAGGTCGCAACTTGTGACCTTGATGTCAATGCAAGTAACAAGGTTGGAACCAGCCCCGCCGCCCTTGGTGAGATTGTAGACATAAATAATCCCAACAATCAATAGGGTCACTAGAATAAGCAAAGGGATACGGTTTTTCATACTAATTTCCTCCTTACATCCAGTGGGCGGGATACCAATAGGCAGTGCGGGCACGGAGAAGGGCAAGGCGGTGGATGTACCAATGCATTATGCGATGCGGGAGGGCTGCCAGTGCCATACGCCACACGATGACCTTGCGCTGCCAGGGTTTCAGACGTTGCCAGTTAAGTATCAGCTTTTCGAGTTCTTGTTTTTGAAGATGATCGCTCAGTATCATTTTTGGTTACATATCGATCCGTTTGCTCGCGGATGGCTTTGCGAGCTTCATCATTTACGTATGCCCAATTTTCAATCACGCGGTAAAGGTCGGGGTCTTCTCCAAAGGCGCGGATAGCTTCGTCGCCATATTTTTCGATAATTCGTTTTTTATATTCAGGTCCCGGACTGCGCTTGCCATTCATCCAAGCCGTCATTAATTGTTGACTTGCTCCAAATAGTTCCCCGAATTCTTCAATGGTTTTGCGCTGCCCTGTTTGATATTGCCATTCCAAATATTTGCCGTTCAGGAATTCAGCGATGGTCATTGTTGTGAGTGTAATCACGTTGTAATCTCCTGTAAAGACCCTTGACAGAATCACAACTTAAGGATAATATCCACAACATAGTTTGTTAAAAACAACAAATAGACGTAAGTAATCCCCTGCCCCACTGAGCAAGGATGGAAGGAAGAGAAGCTGAATGGCTAAAAAGAAATTGACCGTGCCGGAAGTGCTGCGGAAGTATCAGAAAGAGCAGAAGTTCGATACGGATATTGCATTTGCGGAAGCCATCTTTGTGAGCCGACAGCGGTTGAATAACTGGCTGGCTGAGACGAACAAGCCGATGGTGCCCTATTTGAAACTGATGGCGCTTTCGTTGATGCCGGTCGAGGATGAGCGTTGGAAGGCGCACATGGCGGTGGATTTGCTGAAGGCAATGGACGCGGAAGGTGAAATTCCGTGCTCGTGCCGGACATTGGAAGGGGATAACGAATTTTGCCCGAGGCATTTTGGCAGCCCTTCGACTGCCGCTCAGGATGGGCAGAAGGCGGAATTGAAGAAAGCAGAGGTCATGGCATGACTACCAAGGTTTCAAGTTCCACGTTTCAAGTTTCAGGTTCCGGTCAGTGCGGAGTTGTTGACGACTTGACGCCGACGCAGAAGATTTGGGAGCCGGTATCGGATTTGGACGAGAAGCATCACCAGGCTTTTTTGGAGTTGCAACAGGCGGTCGCGCATGGTGACGAGGTTGGAATGAAGAATGCCTTTGATGCCATTCTGTACATCGAGGAGCGACAGAAGCAGGCGCACCAGGCGGCGAGGGAATATGCGCTGGATAAAGTAAGAAAGCAGAATGCAGAAGGCAGCCCTTCGTCTGCGCTACGCTCCGCTCAGGATGGACAGCCCTTCGACTGCCGCTCAGGATTGGCAGAAGCCGATGAATAACTATTTGCACATCATTGTTTCAATGGAACCCTATTATTTCAATTGCAAGGATTGCGGCGCGCCATTATTTGTGGAAGGCGACGTGGCAGCCACGGACACACTGCGCAAGAGCGGCATTTGTGATACGTGTCTTGAGAAGAAGTTGAAAAACATTTTGGTCAATCCATTAACAATCCGCGCGCCGTGGGCGAAGGCGAGAAGCAATTAGGTGGATGATGATTGATAGACGGAATCATCTGAATGCGATGGACCGATCCAGTGCGGGGCGGATGGGGCGCGGAGACGATGCGTTTTCGGCGAAGGAAGCCAGGTGGTGGATCCAAGCCCGGGAGCGGGTGCAGGCGATCGTGAGTCGAGAAGCGGAAAAGCAGATGAATGGCGCGGGACGAGATACGTTGTCGTATCCCATCCACATGACGCATGTGACGTTGAGCGCGAGGAAGTTCTAGGCCCCCCTGTCAGCGACGCCTTCGGCAGCGCTGACATCCCACAAATGGCTGGTCTCGATACGCCTCCGGCTACTCGACCACCGGCGCAATTTGTGGGGAGAGAATTGAAAGTCTGGTGGAGGACGTATGGATTTTGGAGAAATTTTTTTGATTTTGTGCGTGACGGTTGTATGCCTGGTCATTGATTACAGTTCCTTCCAAAAAGAAGGATAGCACAAAAGACATGCCACAAGTGAACATGGGTTCGTTCTTAAACGAATTTGCGGCGAATCTGATCTCTTTTCCGGCGCTGATGGTGTTTGTGGCACTGGCGCTGCCTGCCTTTGGGTACTTTTACAACCGATTGATGAACAAGCTGGACAGCGAGCATGAGCATACCTCCATTTATGTGGCAATCGGTGTGCTGGTGACGCTGGGAGCCGCGGCGCTGTTCTCGTGGAAAGCGGCTTTGATGCTGCTGATGCTGTTCACACTGGATGGGCTGCCGATGATTTTTGGAGATTACCGGCGCACGCATATCAGGCTGGAGGCAAGGAAGAATCCACGCCGGAAGCGGCTGCCCTATGCGGCAAACGGTCGCATAGATGATGCGCTGATGAGCCTGAGTGAGGCAAGCCGGTTGGTGGGGATGTCTTTGAAGGAAAAGGATGTCACGGTGCGGGTGCTGCAAATGGCGACAGCGAGCCATGAGTTGAATAACGCGCATACAAAACTGCTGGAATTGAAGGTCATTCAGCAGATTGAAGAGTAAGCGACGAGAAGTTGAACTTTGAAAACCTTTATTCAGGGGAGCATCGAGCGGTGAGTTTGGGTTCCGTTCAGACCCTAAGAACGGCGATGCTCCCAAAGAATGGCTTATGCGGCTGAAGTCAAAACGGTCACAGGGAAGACGGTCAGCCGGTAGGTAAAACCAATTTACAGAGTGTAGAAGTGAATGCCCTGTGACCCCTGTCCATTACAGGCGCGAGCCTGGTGGTGGTTTTCCTCCTTGATCATGGTGCGGACTGGACGAGGACCCGGTCCGCACCAGGAGGAGCCCTTCGCCTGCGCTCCGCTCAGGATGAAGAATGAAAGGAGTAACGATGTTTTGGGCAATTGTAGGCGCAATCATCATTTTGTTTTTGATGAAAGAGTTGTCACGTGACTGACTCTTTTCAACTTGATTTATTTCTGCCTGCGCGAAAGAGCGACCCGAGCACATCCCACGCGGCGGCGGCGAGCGCCGGGCTGCGGACAACATCACAAAAGGCGCAGTTGCTCCTGGCGTATGCGAAGCATCCCATGCTGGGGCTGACGGATGAGGAAGCCGGGATTGAGACCGGTCTACGACGCCCGGGCGTGTGCTGGTGGAAACGCTGTTCAGAGCTGCGGCAGATGGGGCTGATCCGCGCTACGGAGGATATGCGGCAGAGCCAGATGGGTGAGATGCAACAGGTATGCGTGATTACGGGCGATGGGTTGAAGGTGGCGGAGAGTTTGGATGTTGAAAGGAAGGCAGTATGAAGAAGGTGAATGTCCTGATTGTGACGCAAGCTCCAGCCATTGGAAAAGTGGAGATGATGGGCGGCATCAAGTCCAAAGAGGAGGCGGTGCACTGGGGAGAGAAGAATGGGTATGGCGTGGTGCATTTCTGGCAGAGTCGTCAGCGCGTGTATGCGGATAAGTTGACGAAGCGAGTGGATGTGCTCGCGGAGCAGATCCAAGCGAAGAGCGACCATTTGGTGCAATTGGCTGAGGCATGACTTCGTTGGGTACGGTGATCACCGGTGAAGGGAAAGTGGTGCGACGGGATGTGACGCGGTTGGGTTTGCAGCGGATGTGCGTGGAGATGATTGGGAAGTACCCGGACCTTGAGTTGTGGAGCGATTTTGTGAGCCAACGTCAACCAAGGATTTGGCGGCATAGGTATACGGAGCGAGTGACGGAAGTCGGTTGTCATTGTTATTTGTGGATTTTCTGGAAGGAATAAGATGAAATTTTCTCTGGATTGGTTGGGTGACTGGCTGGGATTGCCGCCTCTATCAGAAGCGGAATTTGAAGCTGACCGGCGTGCGCTGCTGGATAATCCAAACTGCAAAAATCATGAACCAACCGACTACGGAGATTTCACGCTACGGGAACGGATGCAAAACATCAATGAAATGCTATCGGGCAAACGGGACAGAATGGAAATCCGCGCAGTGGCGATCGGTTGGAATCCTGATTTGAACACAGATTGCCATGATTACAAAGAAGGTGAGACGATGGCTGATGGCACACCCACATTCTATCGGGTGATTCGGAAGGCGAAGTGAGATGGAAGATAGACAAACTCCGCGAGGTAGACATTGGGTAATGCCAGGGATGATTGGAATCATCCTATTGGGCATTAGCTGGTCCCTACTGGAGCCGACTGCCAAATTAATCGCTTATCTGGCATGGATGATGTTCGCATGGGCGGGAGTCAATTTCTGGCATCATGCAGGCATCATCATAGCAAATATAAAGAATGAGAATATCTCGGAGCAATACCGCTTGAGTGAAACATATAAGGCGGAGATTATCTCCCACATGAACAATGAGCAGCTCCGGGCGTGGATGCGAGGCGGGCAGGTGGCGATTGATCACCAGCCATCCAAGAATGGCACGATTGATTATGTCCGCGGCGAACGGTTTTTTCTGTTCACGGTCTGGTATATGCTGCGAATGAGCACGAACCGGCAGGTATATCCCATCAATAATTTCAAACAGGAGACTTATCACTTTGATGTATGGGGCGACCATGAGGTGGATGATTACAGCCAGGCGCGCGCCATAACCGCCTATTTTGTGCGCTATGGCTGGGCAGGATGGAGCATTGGAAATACGGCGGCAACATGGACGGATGGTCATAACCCGGAGACGGTGATGGCTTATTTCGGGCTTGAGAGGGATAGTTATCCGGTGCAGGAGTTGGCATGACATTCGTCACATCCTCCCCACTGATGCGCGGCGGGCTGCGTTCGGAGCCTGCGGGAACCCATAATGGGACACAACCATGCGCTAGGGGAGGGGAAGTCTGTCATAAAGTTTGTCATACTGGAAGGAGTTGATATGAGTGAAGATATGAAAAGAAAGTTGGTACGGTTCATTCTTAGCCGTTTGTTGGAGACTGCAACCGGCATGAAATTGCTGTGGCTGGACCTGGATACAGGGCGGGCGTTATTCCGCTTCTCCCCCACCGATGAGATGGTGACGGAGTTTTTGAAGCAGGTTCCGATGGCAGGTGCGGCATGAAAAACATCACCCTGAAAGAAGTCCTGATTTCGTTATTGATGCTGCTCATTGCCCTGATTGTTTATTGGGCGCGCTAGGAGCCGACTATGGAAATGCAGAATGAAGAAGGCATAATACAGAAGAGGCAGACGTTGAAATTAGATGAAGCCATCTTGAATGCGATCCCGCTTATGTCACCGGTGCCGACTGCCTGGATGATTGGCGAATCAGCTTTTACATTGATGCACTTTCCTTTGCCGGTTGCATTGGTCAGCGCGTTGACTGTGGAAGGGTTGGGATTTGTCTCCATCAATATGGCGAATGAAATGCGCGAATTCAACCGCCATCTCAACGGCGCGGAATTGAAAAAAAAGATGCAGGCACCGGTCAAGCAGGCTTATGGCGTGACTGGTCTCTATCTCATCACGGCCACGCTGATGACGGTGGCGCTACATATCTTTCCCGGTTTGGTTATTTATGCCCCATTACCGTTCATCCTGATGACTGCGGCGGGTGGTTGGTTATTTGCGCTGCGTAGGGAGCACGCTGAACGGGTCGCTCAATGGGTCGCTGGAAGACAACAAGCGACGCTCAAGCGACGCTCAGCGAAAGTCAGCGACGCTACCAGCGACGCTCAACGACAGTCAGCGACGCTCAGCGAGACCAAGAGCGACGCTCAGCGAAAGTCAGCGACGCTGAAAGCGAAGATTTATCGCTGTGAATGCGGATGGCAAGACACAGACCGATTCAAATACAGCGGCCATGCTGGTAAATGTCAGATCCATAAGAACGGGAAGTTGATTCCCGTCACACTTCAGCAAGTAGAAAAGGTGCAATCATGACCGAGACACAACGTATTAATCCGCATTTGTTCACGCCGGATAGCCAGAAAATTCAACTGTCCAGGCATCATCCGAAATATTATGTGGAATGCCTGACTTTGCAGGGCGTGAAGTATCGCCTGAAGACATCACAACAGTATCGCACGGCGCAAAATGCGCGCTGGTACGCGGTCAAGGTTTTGGTGCGCTGGCGACGGTTGTATAAGGCTGCGGCCCCCTCTGTCTCTGCCCCCCTCTGCCTTCGGCATCTCCCCCAAAATCGAAGAGCACGATTTTAGGGGAGAACCAGCTACGGAGTGAATTATGCCAGGATACCGTCAAGCCCATTCGCGCATGTGGTCAGATGATTGGTTTTCGGAACTGAAGCCGGAATTCAAGCTGCTGTTTTTTTATCTCTTCACCAACGAGCGGGCATCCGTTTCTGGGTTGTATGAACTATCTCTGCGGGTGATTGCTTTCGAGACGGGTTTGGAGAAGCAGGTCATTTTGGAGGGATTCGCTGCATTCGAGCTGGCGAACAAGGTCTATTACGATGAGAAGCGAAGCGTGGTTTTTGTCCGCAATATGCTGAAATATCAATCAAGCAGTAGTCCGAAGGTGGCGAAGCGGATTGAGGCGGATTTGAAGTCGGTCCCTGAGTGTGCGTTGAAAGATAAGTGGCTATCCGAATATAAGGTATCCATAGGGTATAGATACGGTATCGAAAAAGAAGAATACGGTAGCGATACCTCTAGTTCTATCTCTATCTCTAGTTTAATCTCTAGTTCTAGTTCTGAGGAAGGAGAGGGTGCGGGGGAGGAAACCAAACAGGGTCCGAAGTTGGATTGGATACCAGTCACCCCCCGGGAAGCTGCGAGTCATCCGCACATTCAACTGTATCAAAAAATTACAGAAGGATTCCCATCTGAAAAAGACTACGAAGTTATCGTGACTACCTTTGAGTTTCTACGTGCATTACACCCGGATTTGTATGTCTATTTGATGCCATTCTGGAGCACATGGAAAAACGGGCGCACGAAGGATAACAAGCCATATTCTCCAACTTCGCGGGTATGGTATTGTGAATGGGCCATGCAGGGAAGGGTGCCGAAATTGAATGGGCATGAGCCTCAATTATCTGTTAGTTTTGAATTTGATAATTTAGAAATTGAAGAAAAATCAGATCCAATTCCTGAGAACGTTCGGAATGTTTGGGAATCTCTGGGTGATGTCATTGAGCCGAAAGGTAAGATGCGCGCCCAATATAGTGCCACACGGTTGGTCAGTTTTGAGAATAACGTGCTCTATGTGAAAACTATTGGCGATTTGAGTAAGTTACAGCCAATTTTCCAAAAAGTTACCCATGAATTTCGATTGGAAGGTGTGTGATGGCTCAATCAAAAATCGAGTGGACGGAGCGAGTTTGGAATCCGCTGACAGGTTGCACAAGGATTGGTCAGGGCTGCGTGCATTGTTATGCTGAACGAATGTCAAAGCGCCTGAAGGCAATGGGTAGACCAGAATATCAGGATGTGGTCAATGATAAGGGCAACTGGACAGGAACGATTCAACTACTGCCGGAGCGACTGGAAGAACCACTGCACTGGAAGAAGCCCAGCCGAATCTTTGTCAATTCGATGAGCGATTTATTCCATGAGAAGGTGCCAAATTTATTTATTCAGCAAGTTGTAAGAATGATGAGTAATGCACCCTGGCACACTTTTCAAGTTTTGACTAAACGCTATGACCGTCCGTTTCAAGTGCTTTATCCGCAGGATGCGGTTGATCATATCTGGATTGGATTCAGCATCTGCAATCAAGCCGACGCTGAGGAAGCCAGGCAGTATCTGCGCTTTGTTTCAGAAATGGGCTGGAGGACGTGGGTCAGTTATGAACCTGCGCTTGAGAAAATAGATTGGACAGGTTTTGAGTTTATTGAGTGGCTGGTGTGCGGTGGCGAGAGTGGACCGGGCGCGAGACCCATGCACCCCAGTTGGGCACGGTCCGCACGGGATTGGTGTAAGGATAATTCCATTCCGTTTTTCTTCAAGCAATGGGGTGAGTGGTATCCGTTGTTTTCTGCCGATGAAGCCGATAATTATCCGAAGTCGTCATTGCTCAATGAGTTGGATGGAATCAGGCATATCAAGATTGGAAAGAAATTAGCCGGTCATGAATTGGATGGGCAGATTTATCAAGAATATCCACCAGCTAAGAGAGTGCGAGCCTAATATGCCAGCCGACCCAACCACCTCCCCATTGGTCTGTCTATGTGGCAATCGGTTAGGCGTTGAATACCGAATCAACGGCGAGTTTATTGGGGCGTTGTGCGGCGGATTCATGATTACCGAGTCCGCGCATGGGCGCTGTCCCAATTGCGGGCGTGGTGTGCATGTGGTCGTGAGCAGCAAGTCACTGCTCAAGCTGATGTCACACTACGGCGAGACAAGTCCGCTCAGCGTGGAGATTACCGAATGAACGGTGCTATAATTAATTGCAATCTATCGAGTAACGTTGGAAGTCTCACCCAACCGAACGCGGGCGCGTGTCCGTGCGGCTGGGTGTTGTTATTTAAGATAAAGGAGAAGTAAATGGATATTGTAACTTTGGCACAAATGGCTATTGCGGCATTCGCTGCTTTGGTGGGTTTCCCGGCATTGCTGTCCACGGTGCTGACATTCCTGGAATATTTCCACGTGATCAGTGCGACACAAGCCGGTGTGATCAACTTCTGGGCGAATGCGGCGGCATTCGTTGTGGTCTTCGCCCTGGCTGCATTGGGCAAGATTGATATTGTCTCGGGTCTCGATGCTTTGTTTGGAAACATTGGTCATTTGCTGGCATATATTGCCGTTATTCTTGGCATTCCCACCAGCTTTGTGTTGACCAATCTATGGCGCGGACAGTTGAGACAATCCGCGTTCTTTGCCGCACGGATCCGCTAGAGGTTGAATGCCAGGCAAGCCCGGTCGGTTCTGTCCGCATTGTGGTGGAGTAGTCACAGGTGCACGATGTCCATGTCGTGGACCTGTAACCACGTCACACGCGGACAGCCGACTATCATCCACGCAACGAGGCTACGGATATGACTGGCAGCAATATCGCAAGGAGTTCTATAAATATCCACGCCCATGTGCTTGTGGGTGCGGTCTCATGGCTACGCTTGAGAATGGTGACGTGGATCATCGCATCCCTGTGCAGGGGAGAGATGATCCACTGTTCTGGGACAAGTCCAACCACCAGGCGTTGATTCATGGACATCACTCAAGAAAAACACAAATATATGATCGTGCGCGACGGGGAGGGGTATCAAATCTTTATAAGTCATCAAACGTAGAC
>Ga0255312_1000008_pt1 | contig 36117 bp, 38 predicted proteins | sample EtOH5_T0_E5_meta_FD_202081 | JGI IMG/M metagenome (GOLD analysis project Ga0255312, IMG submission 202081) | Sandy soil microbial communities from University of British Columbia, Vancouver, Canada - EtOH5_T0_E5 | ecosystem: Engineered > Artificial ecosystem > Sand microcosm > Unclassified ...
TCAAGCCTTATCGTTTTAAATTATCGACCCCGACCATTGGAAGACGCCATGTCTGAAACCCAGTCTGTACCCGTGACCCTCACCACCTTGGCCAAGATGAAAGCGGCCGGAGAGAAAATCGCCTCCATGACCGCCTACGACGCCAGTTTTGCCGCCCAAGTTGAAGCGGCGGGTGTGGATATGGTGTTGGTCGGTGACTCCCTTGGCATGGTCATCCAAGGACTGGATTCGACGGTGCCGGTTACCATGGATGACATTGTCTACCACGGGCGCCTGGTCTGTCGTGGCCTCAAGCGTGCCTTTTTGGTGTTGGACATGCCTTTTGCCAGTTACAGCACCACAGAATTAGCGATGCGCAATGCGGCTCGATTGATGCAGGAAGGCGGCGCCAAAATGGTCAAATTAGAGGCCGGAATACAGCAAGCCGATCTCGTCTATTATTTGACCAGCCGAGGTATACCGGTGTGTGGTCATATTGGCTTGCAACCCCAATTTGTTCATAAAATTGGCGGTTATCGGGTGCAGGGCCGGGATGATGCATCGGCTCAGGCCATGCTCAACGACGCCAAAGCCCTGATAGAAGCCGGCGCCGATATGTTGCTTCTGGAGTGCGTGCCGTCGGCTTTGGCCAAGCGAATTACCCAGGCATCTCGGGTGCCGGTGATCGGCATTGGCGCTGGCGTTGATGTTGATGGACAAATACTTGTTTTATATGATATTCTTGGAGTAAGTTACGGTCGCCGGCCAAAATTTTCTAAGGATTTTTTGGCGGGTAAGGATTCCATTCAAGCTGCGCTGCAAGAGTATGTGCAGGCTGTAAAACAAAGTTACTTCCCGGATGCGGCACACAGTTTTTAAGTCGGGATTTAACCAAATACTTAGCCTACTCTAACCATTTCGATACACAGCCCATGGAATCCATCTCCCAAATCGCTATTTTGCGATCACATCTCCAACAGTGGAGGCAGGCGGGGCAGCGGATCGCTTTTGTGCCGACCATGGGCAATCTTCATCGCGGACACATGGATTTGGTCGATCACGCTCGGCAATGGGCTGACCGGGTAGTAGTTAGCATCTTCGTCAACCCGACTCAGTTTGGGCCGAACGAGGATTACCAGGCCTACCCACGTACCTTGGCGCAGGACAGCCAATTATTGGCAGAAAATCAAGTTGATGTGTTGTTTCATCCTACGGCAGTGGAGATGTATCCGGGAGGCTTGCCAGCCCGAGTGCGAATCGAAGTTCCCGGGATCTCCGAGCTGCTTTGCGGTGCCGTGCGGCCAGGGCATTTTGCCGGTGTGGCCACCGTGGTGGCCAAATTATTCAACGCAGTACAGCCTGATTTAGCGATATTTGGCGAAAAAGATTACCAGCAGTTGCTGGTTATTCGTCGGTTGACTCAAGAACTATTGCTGCCTATCCAGATTGTCGGCGTACTGACTCGCCGCGATGTGGATGGTTTAGCCATGAGTTCCCGCAATCAATACCTTACCGCCGAAGAGCGCAAAATTGCACCTGGGCTTTACGCTACTTTGCAGGCGGTGGCCAGGCAGTTGACCGCGGGTCAAAGGGGATTTTCTGCGCTTGAGGAAGCGGCTTTTAAGGAATTGAATAAAAAAGGATTTAATCCTGATTATTTGGCTATTCGACGGGCTTCCGACCTGGGAGTGCCGTCGTCTGACGACAAAGATATTGTCATCCTGGTGGCGGCCTATCTGGGTAAAGCCAGGCTTATTGATAACCTGCGGATTTCAATATAATTACGTCCAGTAACAAGGGCTGAGGGAACGATTTCCCTTGCTCAGATGACAAAGATTAGTGACAATTAAGGTTCTGGTGAAATATCATTAACGGCCGAAAAATGGTCGTAGTGGTCGTTCCGAGAGTTGCCGTGTCGGCAGCTGGGTCTATAACGTCATCATAGTGAGACTGCCAAGATGCAACTGACCTTACTGAAAGCTAAGCTGCACAGAGCCTGTGTAACGCATTCCGAGCTGGACTACGAGGGTTCTTGCGCCATAGATGGCCAATTATTGGACGCTGCCGGCATCTTTGATTACGAGCAAATTCAAATTTATAACGTGACCAATGGCGAACGTTTCACGACCTATGCTATTCGTGCTGAGGACGGCACAGGCATCATTTCTGTGAATGGCGCAGCTGCGCACAAGGCGCGCGTTGGTGACCGGGTAATTATCTGCGCCTATGGCATATTGGATGCCAAAGAAGCGGCTAATTTCAAACCCAAACTTGTTTATCTTAACGAGAAGAATGACATTACCCATACCCGGAATGTCATTCCCGTGCAGTTGGCTTCTGCCTCTGGCGGCCAGGCAAGATAATAATGACGCGAATTCGCTGTAGGCAAGCTCCAGCGGCGAATGCTTTATTTCTCGGGGATCACTACGCATGGCGGAATTGACCCGATTACCGGCCTGGTTGGCTTTGACGGAGCAGAGACGCAGGATGGACCGTTGGTCTCTGCGTCAATCCTTCCAGGATGATCCTCAGCGCTTTAGCCGCTATTCCCTAGAGTTGCCGGGTCTATTGCTGGATTATTCCAAAAATCGGATTGATGACGCCGTGTTGGCGCAATTGCTTGTGCTGGCAACGCAGGTAGATTTGGCTGGCCAGATTCGCCGAATGTTTGCTGCTGAGCCTATCAACGTCACCGAAGGACGTCCTGCGTTCCATGTCGCATTGCGCGGCTCCGGCCAACTACCCTTGCGGATTAATGGCCAGGACATACTTCCTGAGGTTCGCCAAATCCGCTGGCGGATGCGTGAGCTGGTTACTGCGGTACATGAGCGGCGCTGGCTCGGCTATGGCGATACGCCCATCACCGATGTCGTCAACATCGGTATTGGCGGGTCAGATCTAGGCCCTCGGATGGTGGTCGAAGCCCTGGCCGACCCAAGGGCGAGCGTACGTACCCACTTCTTGGCTAATGTTGACGGTCAAGCTGTTGAGCGTGTTCTGGCCAACCTGAATCCCCGCGCTACCTTGTTCATTATCAACTCCAAAAGCTTTTCCACGCTGGAGACCTTCACCAATGCCGCGACGTGTCGGGAGTGGCTACGGGCAGAGGGTATTCCGGAAGAGGCATTAACTTCTCGGCATTTTGTTGCCGTTTCCGCCAATATCAAGGCGGTGGCGGCATTTGGTATTCCCGAAGCCAATCGTTTCCCCATCTGGGATTGGGTGGGTGGTCGTTACTCTCTGTGGTCGGCTACGGGTTTGGTCATTCCGCTAGCGTTGGGAATGGATTGTTTTGAGCAGTTACTCGCCGGTGCGGCGATGATGGACGAGCATTTTCTTAATGCGCCGTTGGCGGCCAATATGCCTGTGTTACTAGGCCTGATTGGCCTGTGGTACGTTGATTTTTGGGGCGCCCAGAGCCATGCCGTGCTGCCTTATGACGAGCGCCTGGAAAAGCTGCCAGCCTGGTTGCAGCAGCTTGATATGGAAAGTAACGGTAAACGAGTGCGCTTGGATGGGCAGTTTGTTGATTACGATACCGGCCCTATTATTTGGGGGTCCGCAGGCACCAATGGCCAGCACGCTTTCTTTCAGCTGCTGCATCAAGGCACGCGGTTGGTGCCGATTGATTTCATCGGCTGTGTGCGGCCAGGCCACAAGCGGTTGGATCATCACCACAAGCTACTGGGTAATTTCCTGGCTCAGAGTAAAGCGCTGATGTTGGGTCGCAACGAATCAGAGACTCGCCAGCACCTGCAAACTCAGGGATTGGCCGGTGCGGCGCTGGAAGCGATGCTGCCGCATCAGATTTTTCCAGGTAATCAGCCGAGTAATTCTTTGTTAGTCGAAGAATTGACGCCGCGTACTTTGGGCATGTTGTTAGCGCTGTACGAGCATAAAGTGTTTGTTCAAGGGGCGATCTGGGGGATCAATTCTTTCGATCAATGGGGAGTGGAGCTAGGCAAGCGTATGGCGCTTGGGTTGATCGACGAACTGAATGATAAGCCCGCTATAGCGACGCACGATGCTTCTACTCAGGGGTTGCTGGATTATTGTCACCGCTGGTCTCGGCCGAACTAAGTTCATTATCCAGGCCGCTCAATTTTCTCCGCTGCTCCGATATAGCCCAATCCAGGTGTTCGCGTACCATGGGCGAAGAATGATCTGCCTTCGCGTTCAAGGCGTTGATGATCTCTGCATTAGCGGGTGCGTTGCCCAGCGCCACGGCAAGGTTTCTCAGCCAGCGTTGATGACCGATACGGCGAATGGCTGAACCTTCGGTTTTCCGCAAAAATTCTTCTTCATCCCAAGCGAATAATTCCATTAGCTGCGGTGCACTCAGGGTGTGGCGGGGAGCAAAATCCAATTCGCCTGTCGGTTGGGCAAATTTATTCCAGGGGCAAACCAGTTGGCAGTCGTCGCAGCCGTAAATGCGATTACCCATGGGCCGACGAAATTCTTCAGGTATAGGGCCATCCAGCTCTATAGTCAGGTAAGAAATGCAGCGGCGGGCGTCCAGTTGGTAGGGGGCGATAATTGCCTGGGTGGGGCAGATATCTAAACAGGCGTGGCAAGTTCCGCAATGGTTAGTGGCGGGGGTGTCGATGGGTAAGGGCAGATCGACATACAGCGTTCCCAGAAAGAACCAGGAACCCGATTTGGAGTTGATGAGGTTGGTGTGTTTGCCGATCCATCCCAGGCCTGATTTTTCGGCCAGTGGTTTTTCCAGAACCGGAGCGCTGTCGACAAAGGCCCGATACTGGAAAGGCCCAAGTACGTCACGGATTTGATCTGCCAGTTTCTGTAGTCGCTGTCTGAGTACTTTGTGGTAATCGCGTCCCAGGGCATAGCGTGACAGGTAAGCCAAGGTGGGATCTTCCAGTATCGACCAAGGATTGATTCCATCATCCGGTAGATAATCCATGCGCACAGTAATGATCCGAACTGTACCGGGTAGCAGGGCGGCTGGGCGGCTACGTTTTTTCCCGTGGCTAGCCATATAGGCCATTTCGCCGTGCCAGCCTTTGGCCAGCCAGTCCTCCAAGTGAGTTTCGGCCTGTTCCAGTTGCACATCGGTAATGCCGACTCCGGCGAAACCCAGGGCTTTCCCCCAGGCTTTGATTTGGCTGGCCAGTTCGGTGAGTTGATCGGGATTTGGCAGGGGACGGCTCTCAGTGATCATTCATGATGCATTTTGGCAATTTTATGATTCAATGGATAGGGTGGGCGGCGTTCTCTTGAAGAGAAATCTCTCTGGCAGTGTTACATAAGGAAGTTTTTGACATGGATAGTATTAAGAATAAATTTGATTTAACGGGCAAGGTGGCAATTATCACCGGCGCTAGCAAAGGTATCGGCGAAGGCATCGCTTGGGGATTGGCCGAACACGGCGCCAAGGTGGTGTTGAGCAGCCGTAAGTTAGAGGCGGTGGAAGAAGTCGCCGGCCGCTTTCGTCAAGCGGGCTTTGATGCAACGGCAATTCAGGCACACATGGGTGATATGAACGACGCTAGAGCACTGCTGGATAGTGCGGTGGAGATTTATGAGGGTGTTGATATCATCGTTAATAACGCAGCCACTAACCCAGTTTTTGGTCCCATGGTGAACGCTGATGAGGCCATCTTCCAGAAAATCATGGCCGTTAATGTTCAGGGGCCCTTAGAGCTTTGTAAAAAAGCGTTGCCGGTGATGCGTAAGCGGGGCGGTGGATCGGTGATCAATATCGCCAGTGTGGGCGGGTTGCATCCCGAGCAAATGTTGGGGCTGTACAGCGTCAGTAAATCGGCGTTGATTAGCATTACCAAAGTGATGGCTAAGGAATGGGGCTCCCTGAATATTCGCGCCAATGCAATTTGCCCCGGCTTGATCAAGACTAAATTCAGTCAGTCGCTTTGGCAGAATCAGGCGCTGGTCAATCAGATGTTGGCGATGGCGCCCATCAAGCGGATTGGTCAGCCGGAAGATATCGCGGGATTGGCCGTGTTTTTAGCATCAGAAGCCGCGTCTTACTGCACCGGTGGGGTGTATGTGGCGGATGGCGGCATGACCATTTGAGCCGTGATATAACCCCAGGCTTTTTTGTCATGGGTTTTGCGTCGTGAGTTAAAAAACAGTGTGTCGAGGTGGCAGGTGGCAACAGTGGGCAGAACATCCAAGGGTAATCAGCCGATGGCCATCGAACTCAAGGGCGGATTGCAGCCCATGACCGAATTGCGGGTCTATGAGTACGATATGGTCGCTATCCGATCACAAATGACCGCTAAGTTGGCACAAGCGCCTGGATTTTTTACGGGATCACCGTTGCTGATTGATTTGGAATCCGTGGCGGATCAAGCGATTGATTTATTTGTGCTGGTTTCCTGGCTGCGATCTGAAGGGGTGGTGCCGGTGGCGGTACGCGGCATCAAGGGTGAGCTGGAAAGCCAGGCCCGAGATTTGAATTTAGCCGTGCTACGTACTCGGCGTGGAGCGGAGCGCCCCGCCAATACGGAGGTGGTGCCTACGGAGCCGCCGCCCTCTTCGCCGTCACGTTTGGTGCTGCAGCCGGTCCGTTCTGGACAGCGAATTTACGCACGTGGCGGGGATTTAATTGTCATGGCCGCCGTGAGTACCGGTGCTGAGGTGATTGCCGATGGCCACGTGCATATCTACGGACCGCTACGTGGCCGAGCTTTAGCGGGTGCGCAGGGCGACGTAAAGGCGCGAATCATGTGCCAATCGCTAGAGTCAGAATTGGTTGCAATCGCTGGTTGCTACAAGACGGCAGAAGATTTGGGGGATGGCTGGAAAGGCCGGCCGGCGCAGATTTATCTGGACGGGGACTCGCTGGTTATACAACCGCTGTGATCCTACTATGCCCGAGCAAAGTAGTACGGTAGTATTACGATTATTTATAATGTGATTCGGCGGCAGTAAGGAAGGTGAGCCTTGGCAAAGATTATCGTGGTGACATCGGGGAAGGGCGGCGTGGGGAAAACCACTACCAGCGCTGCATTTGGGACAGGATTGGCGCTGAGTGGCCATAGAACAGTGGTCGTTGATTTTGACGTGGGCCTGCGTAATCTGGATCTGATCATGGGTTGCGAGCGGCGGGTGGTCTATGATCTGGTCAATGTGATTCATGGCGAAGCTAAGCTGCAACAAGCTCTGATCCGTGACAAACGGGTGGCAGGGTTGGCTATCCTGGCCGCATCGCAGACCCGCGACAAGGACGCACTTACTCTGGATGGGGTGGCGACAGTACTGGCTGACCTATCAAAAGAGTTTGACTACATTATTTGTGATTCGCCGGCGGGTATTGAAAAAGGCGCGCATCTGGCGATGTATTTTGCTGATGAGGCGTTGGTGGTTACTAACCCGGAAGTGTCTTCTGTCCGTGACTCTGACCGTATTTTGGGTTTGCTTTCCAGCAAAACTCATAAGGTTGAAGAAGGTAATGGTAATATCAAGGAACATCTGGTGGTCACTCGTTACTCACCTAGCCGGGTGGATAAGGGTGAGATGATGAGTCTGGAAGATGTTCAGGAAATTCTCAATATTCCGCTGTTGGGAGTTATTCCAGAATCGACCGCTGTGCTACAAGCATCCAATGCCGGTACGCCAGTTATTCTTGATCAAGTCAGCGATGCGGGTAAGGCATATGAAGATTTAGTGGCGCGCTTCCTTGGTGAGGCGCGGCCCATGCGCTTTATTGAGGCCCAACGTTCCGGCTTCCTGAGACGACTATTCGGAGGCTAGGTGAAATATGAGTATTCTCGATTATTTTCGCTCTAAAAAATCCAGCGCCAGCGTCGCCAAGGAGCGGTTGCAGATTGTCGTCGCGCACCAGCGGCGGGAGCGTAATCAGCCGCCGTATTTCAGCGATTTGCAACGCGATCTTCTGGCCGTAGTGCGTCGCTATGTGGCCGTGGACGAATGTGCTGTGTCGGTGAAAGTAGATAAGCAGGGTGATTGTGAAATTCTGGAGTTGAATATCACATTGCCAGAAACTCAGGCGGTGGCGGCTTCCTGATTTATTTGTTGATGCGCTTAAACACCGCTTCCGAGCCTGGCTGGGCGGCGGCGTTCAAATCTGACAACTAAAAATAACCAGCCGCTTGCAGTAGAACATCCCGCGTATTGATTTGGTTAGATGATTCGCAAGTCCAGCGGTTGCAGGCTTCGAGCAGATAGCTGGCGTTGTCCCAATTCTGCGATCCCATCGCGACGGGCAGGGCGAACTGGTTTGCGTCGCCGGCCACAATATCATCCCCTACCTGGGTATACCCGGATATCCCATCGGGATTTTCGTAAAGCCGGTAATGCGTGGCGTCAGTCACGGCCAGCCAGCGAAATTCGAAGTTACTTGCTCCAAATGTCATATCCAGCCGAGGCGGCATAAGTTTGCCGACAGCAGCCTTGGGCGCCTTGTTAGGCGTAGGTGCGGGCGTTGATATAGACACCGGCACGATTTGAGGCACCGGTTTATCAGTCGTTGGAAGGTAGGTCGTTGCTGCGGAATTGCCCAATCCGACGATCAGGCATACTCCCGCCACTAGCAAGCCTCCTGCAGCTTTTATTATTTTCATTAGTAGCTACTCAAGGCGAATATTTTTGTCTCTCAAAAGAGACAGCGGCAACATCTTGCCGCTTTTGAGGTTAAACCGATGTGAGGCATATAAATGAGGACTGCTGGCCACGCCGATTATTGAAAAAACCGACGTGCAATCTATGGGCAATCGCCGAAACTTTGGCGAGTGGCTACTGAGTAGTCAGGATTCCGTGATTTTAGTCGGGGAGGCGTGTATTCGGCAGTATCGAGTTATTTCTTACAAAATCAATAAGATAATAAAGTTAAATGCCAATTATTATGGGTCGATTTAGCCTTGGAACAGATATTGCAAATGCTTTACAGGACAAAGTAGGAGTCGTGAAGTTTAGATGGCTCTAAGGTATAAAAATGAAAATAATAAAAAAAATTTTGAGGGCGGATATCCGTGATGTCCTACCCGCATCCACAGCAACTACGCAAGATGGGAAAACCCCCGCTCGATGGGTCATAGCCGCTGTTCGTCAGGAACAGTCGTCGGCGTGCGCCTTATTGAATGACATGATGGCGTTGCCCGAGTTCATGGTCAGGGGGGCGTCATGATAAGAACAGAAAATCAGCCCGTTGGGTCGTGGACAAAGCCCGCGCCGGTTCAAGTGATTGCTGTGGCCAGTGGTAAAGGGGGGGTTGGTAAGACCACCGTCTCGGTCAACCTGGCGATGGCCATGACACTGGTTGGCCGTCGGACCGTCCTGTTAGATGGTGATTTAGGGCGAGCGAATGTCGATGCGATGCTCGGATTAAATCATCGTCTGGATCTTTCTCATGTGGTGGCTGGCGTCTGCAAGCTGGAGGACGTTCTGGTCGACGCTTGTCACGGATTGCGGGTAATTCCTGCGGCCTCAGGTGCCACGCGCATGGCTGATTTAAAGCCAGCGGAGCAAGCCGGCATCATCCACTCCTTTAGTGAACTGGCCGCGGATATCGACGTGTTAGTGGTTGATCTGGCGGCGGGAATTTCCAGTAACGTATTAACATTTGCCCAGGCGGCGCAGGAGGTTTTGGTAATACTTTGCGACGAACCTGCCTCAATTACCGATGCCTATGCCTTGATGAAAGTGTTGAGTCGTGAGCGAGGCATCAATTCATTCCGAGTATTGGCGAACACGGTGCGTAGCGATTTTGAGGGCGAACGCTTATTCGACAAACTCTCTAAAGTATCTGATCGGTCCCTGAATGTGCGCCTGAGTTATGTCGGCGCTATTCCCTACGATCCTATGTTGCGTAAATCCTTGCAACTGCAGCGAGCGGTGGTGGATGCTTTTCCAGACAGTCCTTCCGCTATTGCATTCAAGAAATTAGTTGAAAGTGCCGATAACTGGCCTGTACCCGATGGTCCGCGTGGGCGATTGGAATTCTTCGTGGAACAGCTAGTGAAATCTTCTCCACGAAGGGAGGTTACCCTATGAAAGCGCGGGCAGTTTATACCAATGATAACTGGGAAGGGCAGCAACAATTAGTTATCCGTCATGCCGATCTGGTTAAACGCATTGCACAGCATCTGATTGTTCGGTTGCCTGCAAGTGTGCAGATTGATGACTTAATCCAGGCGGGCATGATTGGGTTGTTGGAGGCGTCTAAGAACTACGATCCAAGTCAGGGAGCCAGTTTCGAGACCTATGCGGGAATTCGGATTCGCGGCGCCATGCTGGACGAAACGCGCAAAACAGACTGGGCGCCTCGTTCGGTGCATCGCAAGGCTCGGGGCGTTGCCGAAGTGCTGCGTCGCCTGGAACACACGTTGGGTCGTGAACCGACAGCGTTAGAAGTGGCTGATGCCATGGGTATCACCATAGAGGAGTATCACGCCATCGTTGTCGATGCGGCCGGTTGCCGATTGCTCAGCCTGGACGAACCGGAAAGCGGTGTTGCGCAGCCGGAAGATCTGAAAGGTAGTGGGGATGATGATCCCTCATCCAGAGTTGAAGACAATGGGTTTCGCATGGCTCTGGTAGAGGCCATTGATAAATTGCCGGAAAAGGAAAAGCTGATCATGTCCTTGTACTACGACAAGGAAATGAATTTGCGGGAGATTGGTGAAGTTTTGGGCGTCAGTGAATCAAGAGTGTGTCAGATTCATGGACAGGCGATTATTAGGCTTCGTGCTCGGATGGGTGATTGGCTTTAAACGCATAGGGCGGGTGGTGGACGTGGATAAGAACATGAAAATACTGGTGGTGGACGACTTTTCCACCATGCGGCGAATTGTTAAAAACCTGCTTACGGAATTGGGGTTTACCAATGTCGCTGAGGCGGATGACGGCACCACAGCTCTGCCCATGTTGGTGGGTGGAAGTTATCAGTTTGTGGTGACCGACTGGAATATGCCGGGCATGAGTGGACTGGATTTGCTCAAGGCTATTAGAGCAGAGGAAAAGCTTAAGACACTACCGGTGCTTTTGGTTACTGCCGAAGGTAAGCGCGAACAGATTATTGAAGCTGTTCAGGCGGGAGTGAATGGCTACATTGTCAAACCATTTACGGCGGCAGTTCTCAAAGAAAAAATTGACAAGATTTTAGAGCGTATGGGTTCTTCAGTCAGTTAAGGAACCGTATTGTGTTAGAAAAAGAACAAATCGACATTTACCGTGCCAAGTTACAGCTGCTGCTGGGCGCGTTAGATGCAAAAAACGAAGAAATATTTACCAGAGAACTGGATGAGCTGACCCGAATCAACGAAACGGCTCTCTATCAGGAAGTGGGTAAATTGGCCAGAGCATTACACCAGGCTCTAAATAATCTGAAGCCCGATGATCGTCTTATCGAAGTTTTTGAGCGCAACATACCGGATGCCCGCCTGCGGCTGACCCAGGTTATCGACATGACCAATGAAGCCGCCAATAAAACTATGGACATGATTGAAGCGAATTTGCCGTTTACCGAAGATTTGCGGAACAAAGCTAATGACCTTGGCCAGCGCTGGGCGGCTTTTTTGCGGCGGGAGATGGATGTCGCCAACTTCCGTAAGTTGACAGCCGAAGTTTCTGAGTTTCTTCAGTCTGTTGATACAAAAGCGAACAGGCTGAAAAGCGACTTGAACGATGTTTTGATGGCCCAGAGTTTCCAGGATTTGACGGGTCAAACTCTCAAGAAAGTAATCGTGATGATGGAAGAGCTGGAATTTAATTTTGCCAATATCATCCGCCCGGGCGGCCATTACATCACCGATACCCAGCCGATCACTCCGCGTGTTGGCGTATTGTTAGCCGCAGAAGTCGGTGGTGTCGCAACGACAGCTTCCGCCGACTTGGGTGAGATTGCAGGTGTGGTCGAGCGGATAAGCGATCAGATTGAAGTGGATGTGTTGTTGTCCGAGCTTGGTTGCTAGATTCTAAAAGGCTTTGTCATGGCAATAGAAATTGATGAAGAAATACTACAGGACTTTCTCACCGAAGCGGGAGAAATCATTGAGGCACTGAGCGGCCAGCTTGTTGATCTTGAGCGCCGTCCTGATGACAAAGATTTGCTCAATAGCATTTTCAGGGGCTTCCACACAGTTAAAGGGGGCGGTGGCTTTTTGGGCGCCGATTCCTTGGTAGAAATTTGTCATCACACCGAAGATTTGTTCAATTTGCTGCGCCAAGGTAAGTTGGCAGTGGACGCCGATCTTATGGATTACGTGTTGCAGGCTTTGGACACAGTTAAAGCCATGACCGAATCTTTGCGCTCAAAGAAAATGCCGGATCACGCACCTCCGGCACTTATTGCGGCGATCAAGGGTTATGTGGAGCAGGTAGGCACCAAACCGACACCTAAAGCAGGTAAAAAGAAAAACTCTAAATCATCGTCGACAGCTGCAGCGGCAGCCGACGCGACGCCCGCAGACAAGCCCTCGGATATTGTCACCGACGAAGAATTTGAAATGATGCTTGATGCGTTGCATGGTGCGCCTGCAAGTGCCTCCGCCACGACCGAAGACCGTATGCCGGTGTTAGAAAACCCAATAGTTGACGACAAGCTGGTTCAAAATCAATCCGATTCTGTAACTGCAGCCAAGCCCGGTGATTTCGATGGGGCAAAAACCGAAACACCAACCGAAGCCACCGTGCGTGTCGATACCCAGAGTTTGGATACCATCATGAATCTGGTGGGTGAGCTGGTGTTGGTGCGCAACCGCTTAGCCACTCTGCGAGAGGCAATCAACGATCCACGTTTAACTCAAACTGTTTCCAGCCTGGATTTGATTACGGCCGATCTGCAAACCGCAGTGATGAAAACCCGCATGCAGCCGATCAAAAAAATCTTTAGCCGGTTTCCTCGGGTTATCCGCGATTTGTCGCGTACCTTGGGCAAGGAAACCGAGCTTGAACTGGTGGGTGAAGATACCGAGTTGGATAAAAACCTGGTGGAGGCCTTGGCCGATCCCATGGTTCATCTGGTGCGTAATGCCGTAGATCATGGCCTGGAGACGCCCGAGGTGCGTTTACAAAATGGCAAATCGCGCGTTGGTCATCTGTTGCTGGCGGCGCAGCAGGCCGGTGACCATATCGTTATTACTATCAGTGATGACGGTGCGGGCATAGATTCCAACGTCATTCGTACCAAAGCGGTCGAAAAAGGCCTGGTCACTACCGATCAGGCCGCTCGCATGGATACCGAAGAGTGCCTGAATCTCATTTTTGCGCCGGGGTTCAGCACCAAGGCGCAGATTTCCGATATTTCGGGTCGCGGTGTGGGCCTGGACGTCGTCAAAACCCGCATCACTCAGCTTAGCGGAACGGTAGAAGTTCAGTCTGAACAAGGTGTTGGTACCACCATCATCATTCGGTTACCGCTGACCTTGGCTATTTTGCCGACTCTGATGGTCAGAGTGGATGGCCGGCCATTTGCGATTCCCCTATCCAGTGTCGAAGATATCCTCAAGCTGGATACGCTGACCTTGCGTCGGGTCGATGGCCAAGACGTTGCTATGGTTCGCGATCAGGCGTTACCGCTATTGTTCTTGCGCGACTGGTTATTGGTCGCTGATAGCACCAACCAATTACTGGCCAATCATGTAGTGACAGTTCACATAGGTTCACGCCGCATGGGGTTAGTGGTTGACGACGTGATGGGGCAAGAAGAAGTCGTCATTAAGCCGCTCGGCGCCTTGCTTCATGGGTTGCCCGGATATGCGGGGGCAACGATTACCGGCGACGGTCGGATCGCGCTTATTTTGGATGTGCCAGGGGTAGTGGCCAGTCGGGACAATCGGGTTTAAGCGGAGGATTAATGACTATCCGAGTCATGGTGGCGGATGACTCCGGCTTTTTTCGCCGGCGAGTTATCGATGCTCTCAAAGGGGATCCCGAATTCGAGATTGTCGGCTTGGCCAATAATGGGCTTGAGGCCGTAGAAAAAATCACTGATTGCAAACCCCATGTGGTTGTTATGGATGTAGAAATGCCGGTGATGGATGGCATTACGGCAGTTCGCAAGATCATGGCCATACGGCCAACGCCCATCCTGATGTTCTCCACGTTGACTCACGCAGGGGCTCAAGCCACTCTGGATGCGCTGGCTGCTGGCGCCCTGGATTTTCTGCCTAAGCGCTTTCAGGATATCGCCAGTGATCCTGACGAGGCCAACCGAGTCTTACGTGCTCGTGTACGTGCGGTGGCTGGGGCAAAAATAGTATCGGCAGAGGGGTCGCCTGCCGCATTGAAATCAAAGATTCGTGCCGAATCCGCCAAACAGTCATCAGTTACTCCCCGGCGCCGATCCGCAAAATTGATATTGCTGGCCAGTTCCACGGGTGGGCCGTCGGCGCTGCCGCAAATTCTGTCTGGGTTGTCGGCCAGTTATCCGCTGCCGATCTTATTGATACAGCATATGCCGGCCAGCTATACCGCCGCTTTTGCAGAACGATTGAACCAGCTCAGCCCACTGACCGTGACGGAGGCTAAAGACGGCGACATCTTGCGGCCAGGGCATGTGTTGTTGGCGCCAGGTAGTCAACAAACCATCGTCATGGAAGAAAGCGGAAAGCTGTGTGTACGCATATACGAAGAAAATGCGCCAAATATTTACTATCGTCCCAGTGTTGACGTGGCCTTACGCTCTGCGATCCGATCCTGTCAGGGTCGCGTGACCGCCGTTATCCTGACCGGTATGGGATCTGACGGATGTGAGGCCGCTGGTGAACTAAAGCGGGCGGGCGGGGTAGTTTGGGCGCAGGATGAGGCCAGTTGTGTTATCTATGGCATGCCCGGCGCCGTGGTTAAGGCCGGGATAGCAGAGCGGGTGCTGCCATTATCTGAAATAGCCAATGAATTGTCTGGAATATATTAGCGTAGATAGCTTCAGCCTGATCGTAGAGGAACGCTGCCAGCGTAGTCGATTACAAAATAAGAATGCGGAGGCGTCATGCAACTTGCAGAAAGACAACAACAACAAGAAAGTGATAATCATCGATGGGTGACATTCAGGCTAGACGAAGAGATCTATGCTGTGGAGGTCATGCAGGTTCGCGAGGTGCTGCGCTCCATTGACATTACCCCTGTGCCAGGATCGCAAGACTATGTATTAGGTATCATTAACTTGCGAGGTAATGTCGTCACCGTCATCGACACTCGCGTGCGTTTCGGTCTAAAGAGTAAACCCACGGATGATCTTAGCCGTATCGTGGTCGTCGAAATCGGCGATGAAGCGGCCGGCTTCATGGTCGACGCTATTTCTGAGGTGCGAGATATCGATAGTACGACGGTGGCGCTGGCACCCGGCATCGGTAAAGATGAAAGCTCCCGCCACGTTATCGGTGTTGCTTCGGACGGCGACGAAATGGTGATCCTGGTGGATTTTTCCCAGGTATTCATCAACAACCAAATTGACCTGCCTGGCGTGGTTGCCTCATGACAACATGGCCGCTCATTGTGGGCGACCTGGTTAGCTAGCCAACGAGGATCATCAAAATGGAGCCCAGTGTTTTCGAGCGCACCGACACCTCAGGAGAGGTGATTAGCCCGGCAATATACAACCTGACCATTGGTCTGGTTCTGTGCTGGGGCTTTTTTATTAACTGGCTTATGGTGAAAAATATCCCAGCGGCAGCGATTGCCGACATCAATATCTGGGTGTTCTTTATCGGATACTTTGCCTCCTGCTTTTTTGGGATTTATTTATTTAATAATTCCGAAAATCCGGTGGTCAGTTTTATTGGCTACAATTTTGTTGTTGTACCTTTTGGGCTGATCGTGAATCTCGCGGTAAGTCGTTACGACAGCGCGCTGGTGGTAGAAGCAGTCAGAATTACCGGCATGGTCACGTTCGTGATGATGTTGCTGGGCACCATGTATCCGGTGTTCTTCCAGAGAATTTCTGGGGCCTTAACCATTTCGCTGTTGATTGTCATTGTCGTAGAGTTGGTCGAAATCCTGGTATTTGGCATTCACCACGGAATCATTGACTGGGTCGTGGTGGTCATTTTCTGTGGATACATTGGCTACGACTGGGGAAGAGCAAACAACATTCCAAAAACGCTCGATAACGCGGTTGATAGCGCGGCGGCTTTGTATATCGACATCATCAACTTGTTTCTGCGTATCCTACGTATCCTCAGCAGAAGATAGCTGCTGAATAGTTTGAAATCGACAGTGGGTGCCTATAGGCACCCACTCATTTCAGGTGGTCTTAGCCGTAGTTTTTGGATCGAGGAATCCCAGAATTTTCCCGGCGAGCTCCTCGGCACTGAACTTGGCCAGAAAATCATTAGCGCCGACTTTCTCAACCATGGTGTGGTTAAAAATGCCGCTCATTGACGAGTGCAATAACACATGCAGAGATTTTAGCGCCGGGTTGGCGCGGATCATCGCGGTTAGGGTGTAGCCATCCATTTCGGGCATCTCGATATCCGAAACCACCATATAAACCTTGTCAGTAATGGGTACAGTGTCCCGAGACAAGGCTTCCAGGATGTTGAGTGCTTCGCGGCCATTATTGGCGAAGCGGTGCGGATATTTCATCTGTTCCAGCGTCCGGCGGATTTGCCCGCGTGCTACGGCCGAATCATCAACAATCAGAATCTCTCCCGGCGGCCGTTTGACTTTCTCGACGATTTTAACCGTTTCTGCTGAGACGTCCTGCGCATCTGGATTGAGGTCGGCCAAAACTTTTTCCACATCAATGATTTCTACCAAATCGCCTTCAATGCTGACGACCGAGGTAACCATGTTGCAGTTGCCGGTTCCCGGCGGCGGCAGATGCACCGCCTCCCAGTTCAGATTAACGATACGGTCTACGCTATCAACCAGAAAGGCCTGCATGGTCCGGTTGTATTCGCTAATGATGGCCAGTTTAGGTTCGCGCTCGCGCTGAGCCGCCAGGCCTAAAATGACGGCCAGATCAATAAAAGGAATAGTTTGGCCGCGAAAATTAGCAATGCCACTCACCCCGACCGGCGCTTGAGGCATAATCGAAAGCTCTGGGCATTGAACGACTTCCTGAATCTTAAATACGTTAATGCCGAAGCGTTGTCTTGCGCCCAGGCTGAACAACAACATCTCGAAGCGATTGCTGCCAGCGAGACGGGTACGTTCATCCACACTGGCAAGATGGCTTTTCAAAGCGGGCCTCCGATCCTGATTAATTACGACTAACCAAGTTATCGGCTCGCCGTGTTCTGTCTTTAGATGTTATTGGAGAATGTCTCGGAACTTGTTGATTGATAGCGGCCTGGTGGGCGTCTTATTAAGTTGGCATTTAAGTTGCCTAATAGGTAATCGTTTAAGGCATTATTGATAGAATAAATCTATCAAAAAAGATTTTTAGTAAGCTATTATTAATCAGAATCGAGCGTCAGGGACACACAGGTAGGCGGGCATGGTCAGTTTTTTGACAAAGTCGAATCATCAACTGTCAATAATCTATAAAATCGCAAGGTTATCTGGCTGCATGATGAGTGGCTTGTGGATGGGCTGCTTGTCGGTGCCGGCCTGGGCGCATCCGTTGCTTGCAGGAACGATAGAAAAGGCAGTGCAGGATTATCTGTATGACCAGCTGTTAGAAAGGGAAATCGTGATCGAGGTGCAGCCACTGGATCCGAGATTAAAATTGACGGCGTGTGATGAATCGTTGTCGGTATCGCGAATAGGCAGCGGCGAAATTTGAGGACGGGTTACTGTCCAGATAACTTGTTCGTTGCCCACCCCTTGGCATGTTTATGTACCCGTCAAAGTATCGATATACAAAAAAGTTTTGGTGGCACTCCGTTCACTACCGGCCGGTGCCGTTTTGAGTTCGAATGATTGGATCGAAGATCGCCGCGAAATAACCGCTTTATCCTATGGTTATTTGGAGCAGGCTGATCAGGCGCGGGGCTATAAGTTGCGTCGCCCACTCAGATCTGGCGAGGTATTGATTCCTGGTCAGCTCGAATCACCTCGTGCGGTTCGCAAAGGGCAGCAAGTGGATATCGTGCTGCGACGTAGTGGTATTCAAGTTCGCGGTCATGGCGAAGTTTTGGTTGATGGGGCGGTAGGTCAGCGGATTCAAGTCCGCAACGTCAGTTCGGGGCGATTCTTAGAGGCGGTGGTTAGGAGTCCAGAAGAAGTAGAAGTCGGTGGCTAAAGCATTATGTCGGGCTGCCGATACCACTCGTACCGGGATGGACAGCCGAGGAGGAAAAGTATGGCAAATAAAGTTGACGGAATTTTTGGGGGCACAGGAAAAATGCCAGGCTTAGCCAATAACCGAGTTGACGATCTTGTCGTCCGCGATGTTAAAAAACGGCAAGTTCCCGAAGTGGAGGGATCCGAAATCGATACCGTTAATCTGACGGATGCGGCCCGTCGCCTACAACATCTCAACCAGATTATTCAACAGAGTCCAGGCATAGATTTAAAGCGTATTGAACATATACGCCAAATGCTGGCTGATGGTACGTATCAAGTAGATGCCGAGAGTATTGCCGACGGCTTATTAAAAATGGAGCGCATGCTTTATGGCGACGACTGATTTGGCGACACGAGATCAACTGCGGCCTGTTTGGCACGCTCATTTGCAGACAGAATTGACGGCGATTCGAGCGCTTTCTCTATTGCTGGAACGACAAAAGCAGGTACTTTCCGAAGCTCCCGGTACCGAATCACCGATTATGGCCTCGGCTCAAGATGTCACTGCCTGCGCCGACCAGCTTGTCATGCTAGAGAGCGTGCGTCATGACTTAATTCGTCAATCGGGGTTTCTCGGCGATCCTAAGGATATGCGTGGCTATGATGCTTGGCTTGGGCGCCCTGCCCCAGGGTTACTGGAAGAGCTTCTGCTGCTCAGTCGGGAATGCCGGCGGCTCAATATCGTTATTGGTGCTGCCATCGCCATGCGGCAGCAGCAAGTAAGTAGAGGGTTGACATTATTGCGAGGCGAGGTCGCCAATGCTGTCTGCGAGGCTAGTGGCCGGGTACTTTCATCAGGAACCTCTCGTCCTTTGACCCGCGCATGATCAGATAACCGCAGTACTATTAATTAAAGTTTGCTGGCAATATGCCGATAACTCCATTGCGGGGCGCCTTTGTCCCAGTGCTGGGATCGTGGTCGCCTGGCTACGTGCCTGGAAGCGCTTTGCAGGCCAGTGAGGTCAACGGAGTACAAATGGTGTCTGACGTATGCAAACGGTATTGGTTATCAATTCGAAGGGTGGATGCGGGAAGACAACTGTAACGACGAATCTCGCCAGCTATTTTGCCGCCAATAAAGCCAAAGTTGCCATTATGGATTACGATCCGCAGGGCTCCAGCTTACAGTGGCTAAAAACCCGACCTTCTCGCGTAGCAAAAATATACGGCGCAAACGCTGCTCCGCAGCGGGGCTCGCTGGTTCGCAGCATACAGATGTCGGTTCCCTTTGAAACGGATCTCTTGTTGATTGATGCCCCTGCCGGCGTTAAAGGGTTACTGCTGCAAGAACTTCTTCGTAAAGCCGACTCAGTGTTGATTCCCGTTGGACCGTCCTCAATCGACATTCACGCCACGGCCGATTTTATTAAAGATTTACTGCTGTTGGGGATGGTGCGGGCAAACAAGATACAGGTGGGGATTGTTGCCAATCGGGTGCGTAGTTCAATGCCCATCTACGAGCCACTAGAGCGCTTCTTAGCTGCTCTAAAATTACCGTTTCTTGCTCGAATCAGCGATTCTGATCACTATATTCATGCTGTCGAAAGAGGTCTGGGTGTCTTCGAGATGGACACCCCACTAGAGCGAGAGCGGCAGGAAGTATTACCCATTATTCAATGGATTAAAAGCTGTATGCAGTCGCAGAGCAACGAATTCAATCAACGGCGGCCGAGTATTACCGATAGCCGCCGTCTCGTGTTGTACTAGCAAATGACATAAGCACCCCCCCACTACGGCAAGCAAGGAACTTCCAGGATGAAGAAGCCGTTGCATAATATTTACAGCAAGGACGTTTTAAAAAAACAGTTAGCAGCGGAAACCTTCAAAAGAACCACGCTTTCCTTTTATCGATATGTGCTGATTTCTGACCCCCATGCTTTGAGAGATGCCTTGTACGAAGACTGGCAACGTCTGGGCGTGCTCGGAAGAATTTACCTTGCGCGCGAGGGCATCAACGCTCAGCTTTCCGTTCCGGAGTTTAATTTTCGCAATCTCCGAGATTATCTGGATCGTACCGACGAATTTAAAAACGTACCGTTTAAAATTGCGTTGGAAGACAGCGATAAGTCTTTCTTAAAACTCCATATCAAAATTAAACAGAAGATAGTCGCCGACGGGCTTGCCGATGACGCTTTTGATGTTACCAACGTCGGGACTCACGTCTCTGCAGAAGAGTTCAACCGACGGCTGGAATCTCCCGAAACGGTCGTCGTGGATGTAAGAAATTATTACGAATCCGAAATTGGACATTTTGAAAGGGCTCTCCTTCCTCAGGCAGACACCTTTCGTGAAGAGCTTCCCCTGCTTGTGGATTTACTGAAAGACAGTAAAGACAAACAAATTCTAATGTATTGCACAGGTGGAATTCGCTGCGAAAAGGCGTCTGCTTATTTGAAGCACAATGGGTTTCAAAACGTATTTCAATTGTATGGAGGCATCATCGCTTACGCGGAAGAGGTTAAGGAAAAAGGCCTGATTTCCAAATTTAAGGGTAAAAACTTTGTGTTCGACGAGAGGTTACAAGAAACGATTGGGCACCAAATCATCAGCAATTGCCATCAATGCGACCAAGCTTCCGCAAGGCATGTCAATTGCGCGAATCCGGGGTGTCATATGCTGTTTATTCAATGCGAAGCCTGCGCAAAAATCTTCGACGATTGCTGCTCCAATGAATGCAAGGCGATTCGCGCCCTGCCAGAAAGCGAGCAAAAAAACCGGCGTAAGGGAAAATCGGCTTCCAACAAACATTTCAGAAAAATCTAAAATACAATAGCGCATTTGAATCCGACGCAGCGGTGGAAGCGGGTTGACTATGACTTATTTCAGCAGCTGGTGCGTGGGCAGCCCTGCCTTTTTGTCGAAGGTAGCGGTGTGTATACACCCGCGAATCTCATGGATGGTACCGATCAGGCTGTCAGCAAAGTCAGCGTTGTTGTCCGTACAACGTTGCAACGCTGCGCGCACAAGATAGCGGACCAATACGTTGGTATCAAGCCCGATCATTTGCCCGCCGCGCCTTTCGCGATGGCTGCATCCATCTCGTCGATGGTCAACGGTTTTGGTGGTGCGGGTAGCATACCCTTGAGTCGCCGCACGGAGCCGGTGATCGGCAGTACCCGGACAGTGCCGTCCGGTTCGAGCACGAAGTCGAGTCGATCACCAGCGCGTAGGTGAAGCGCATCGCGGACGACTTTTGGAATGGTGACTTGACCTTTGCTGGTGAGTGTCGTTTCCATTAATCCTTACCTTATTAACCTGCCTTACTATAGAGTAAGGATAACTTTTGGCATCATACTATAAGCTAAAAACTTCGACGAAGTTACTGTCTTTGGGTTTGGTGCGTGAGGGTCCGTGGGTCATGACTATACGCCCCGTGGTGATGCCATGCTCTGCACACCATGCCCGGGTGACTTGACGCCAGGGCTGTTCGCTGGCCGGCATCTTTATCGGCACCACACCGTAAGTGAAGCACAGTTGCTGGCAGGTGGCTTCGCTAATACTAAAAGCGACTATCCAATAGGGCAGCTTGAAACGGGATAATCGTCTTGGCGTGGCGCCGCTGTCGGTGGGAGCAATCACCAGTCGGGGTTGCAGGCGCTCCACCGCCGTGAATACTTCGATGGCTACCACGTCTTCTACTCGTCGCTTATCGGTGCGTCGTTTACCCAGCAAGTCTTTGCGCACCCTTGGTTCGATGTGATGGGCCTCGGTCACGTGCGCGATCTTGGCCATGGTTTTTACCGCATCCACTGGGTAATTGCCGATAGCCGATTCCTCCGACAGCATGATGCAGTCGGTGCCGTCGAGAATGGCATTGGCAACGTCGGTTGCCTCGGCGCGTGTGGGTCGACGGTTGTGTACCATGGATTCCAGCATCTGGGTGGCGGTAATCACTGGTTTGCCCAGTAAATTAGCCCGTTCGATCAAGAGCTTTTGGGTCATCGCGATGGTTTCGATAGGGGTTTCTACGCCCAAATCTCCACGCGCCACCATGATGGCATCCGCGGCCTCCAAGATCTCATCGATGCACTTAACGGCATTGGCGCGCTCGATTTTGGCCACCAGGAAGGGCTGCTTGCCCAAATTTGCGGACAGTTCGCGTACCTGGATCACGTCCTGCGCGTTCTGAACAAAGGAGATACTCACGGCATCGACATTCTGCTGGAGAACAAACTCCAGTAAGCGCTGATCGTTAGCGGTGAACTGACTGCCCGGAATAATAATACCGGGGACGTTGATTCCGTTGTGCGAGCGGATAACGCCGCCGACTTGCACGCGGCAATGAATATGTGGCCCGATTACCGACTTTACCTGTAATTGCAGAAAGCCGTCGTTCAGAAAGATTGTCGTGCCGGGTTTAACGACCTCGGCCAACCCTTGAAAATCCATCGTGATGGCGTTTTGATCCGCATTAGCGGGATCTGCGGTTAGTGTCACCGGCTCATCGGAGCGTAACTCACGGCCGGGTCCGGGCAGTTTTCCCAGCCGCATCTTTGGCCCCGGCAAATCCGCCAGAATAGCGATACGCCGGCCGGTAGCCGCCGCTGCAGCGCGCACCTGGCGTATGGTTTCTTCATGATAGGCCGTGTCGCCGTGAGCCATATTCAGACGGGCAACATTCATGCCTGCGCGTATCATCCGCTCGAGGATTTTAGGGTGACGAGACGCCGGCCCAATGGTGCAGACGATCTTGGTTTTATTGCGCGGGAATATGGCAGTCATGAAAAGCTCCTTAAAAATCTATTCCGTCGTTGCTATGAATAACCGATAACTGATTAGAGTTTCCTTAAACGCATGACAGCATCTGGGTGTTTTCACGGTGATCTGTGGTGATCGATGTCGGCATGCCCAGGTCGCGGCTGATGCGGACGGGCGGCAGCTGCATACGATACCGATAAATGGCTATGTAAGTCAGCACGGCGGCTATGTACTCCCTGGTTTCCAGGTAGGGTAGCGTTTCGATCCAGACATCCGGTGCGTGGCGACAAAGTTCTGGTGACCATTGTCTCACTCGACCTGGCCCCGCATTGTAAGCTGCCACGGCCAAATGAGCCTGGCCATCAAAACGATCAAGTAAGTACTTAATATAGTACGAACCAAAGCGTATGTTTGTTTCGGGTAGATCCAGGCTATTGCTGCCTGGCCATTTTGTGTTGGTTGATTTGGCTAACCACTTGCCGGTGGCAGGCATAATCTGCATCAAACCACGGGCACCCGCTGCGGATCGAGCTTGTGGATCAAAGATGCTTTCTCGGCGGGTTATGGCAAAAACAAAAGCCGGCTCCAGATCATTTTTGCGCGCATGATCATCGACCCATGGGGCGTAATCCATAGGAAAGCGCAGTCCCAGATCATTCCACTCTTCCAGTTGGGCGAGTGTGGTCATGGCCATCAAGTTCAAGCCCCAGTTGCGCGTAAAGCGCGCAATGGCCATTTGTCGTGTGGGCTCAAATCGACTCATCGCGTGGCGCCATTCTGCTTGTAGATCAGCCTCACGTTGCAGAATCGCCAGCTCATTCATGCGCTGGATAGTGGGGTCGAATTGCAATTTGTCCATCAGCTCCTGGGGTACAGGGAGCGGTTGATCGTTAAATTGATAAGGCAGACCCAACCGGTCTGCGGCTAAAAAGCCATAGAAACTGCGTTCTTTGGCCACCTCTGCGTAGATGGCGTGAGCCATCTCGGGTTGGCCGGTCATGTCCAATGCGCGGGCCTGCCAATAACGCCAGCGCTCCGGGCTGCGCTCTTCGGGGGGGGTTAACGCAATGGCTACGAGCACTTTTTGCCAATCGGCCTGTCGCAATGCCCAGCGAATTTGTGCGGTGCCCAGTTCGACATCGACAGCGCTGGGGGGGAGCGATTCGAACCACTCCCAGGATTTCTGGTGATTTTTTTTGGCTAAGGTTCGCCCGATACGATTGCGTGCTTCATCGCGAATCGCATGGTCGATCGGGGGCAGCGTACGGGTCAGATCGTCCCAGCGAACATAAAGCCAAAGCGGATCTTTAATGGCCATTTGCTGCATCGCCAACGACGCCAGAATCTGGCCGTCGGGATGGTTGGTCAATTCCGGTTGAGCTAGGATTTGCTGCGGTTTTTTGCGCAAATAGTCAAACCACAAGACCGAACGCTGTTTAAACTCTGCCGGAAGCTCCTTCTGCATCCGCAAGGCGGTGGTTTTCTCCCCGGCCTTGACGACAAGCTGAAAGCGTTGCCAGATCAAATCATCGCTAAAATCAGCAGTGGTTTTCCACCAATTAAATAAGGCTTTGCAGCCGCTCGGATGAGGGGTTCCGACCAGCCAAAGCTCCCGTGCGCCCGTCATGGCCGCTGACGCGTTGCCTATCGATCGCTGCGCCTGGAAGTAATAGCAACGTAAGCCCACCTTATCGTCATCGATGTTGTTGACTTGATAGTCCTGCAAATAGTTTGACCAGTCTTGCCGATACGCCAGCTGTTGCAGCCAGGCCGTGCGCAGGTGAGTGGATAAAGGAGAATCCGCATAGTCTTGGAGAAACGCTCGAACGTCTACCGCCAGCGGAGTCATCGGGCCTTTGTGGGTTTTCAGCGTGCGGGACAGCTCGCGGTAACGCAGATAGGGCCACAAGGGATAATCGGATAACCCTTCGGTGAGGCGGGCATAGGTTTTTTTGTCTTTTGCCTTCATGGCATTTTCAGCGGCGATAAAACGGCGGCGCTTTTCGGTCCAGTCCGGTGGCAGGGCAGGGCTAACGGCCGGCCCTGTAAGCGAAGCGCTAACGACAGACTCGGTGGGTGGCGAGATTGTTTGGGCCGGCGGCGAAACATCGGCGACGCTGCAATTTAATGCCGTCAAGCCGGCGGTCAGCAGGGCCAAGCGAAATAGTCGGATTAAGGCAGTGGGTCTCATGTCACACAGCATAACGGGCTGAGCGCGTGGATCAACACATTCGGTGGGGTAGAAGCCGCCGTGTGTCAGGAAGCGGCGATTTACGATTCATGGATTGATAGAGATTATTTGAATATCTGGCTATCCACCCATTTCAGGATGGAAACGGACGAACAAGTAGGTTGCTGACCAATCTGGTTCTGCTTTGATGGGCGCTATAGCCGCATTGAACTATCCCGCAAGAACCGTGGAGGCCATTATCAAAAAATTGCTTGATATGAAAAAGCTGAAGCGCATCGGTCAAGGCAGCGCTACACGGTACAGAATTTAATTTCGAACACGGGCGCCGAAGCGCCCGTTTTATCGAGGATCCAATCTCGGTTAATCAACCCGAAGCAAGACTTTCACTGAGCCATCCACTGCGCTGCTGCTGATGTAACCCACGCCTTTGGGGTTGTTGGCCAGCCAAGCCTTAACGGCGGCGTCGTCAGCGGCGGTAGGCGGGGGGCTGCCCTTGCCGGAGAAGATTTGCTGCGACCAGTATGCTTTTACCTGATTATCGTCTTTAGCCAGGACTTTCTTGGCAAACTCCGTGCGGGCGGAGCTGCCTTCGGCTTGGTCCACCGGGGCGGCGGCACTGCCGTTGGGGAAGTTGGTGTCCTTACCTAAAAAGATACGGGAGGCCGTTTCTTTGTTAAGTGCGGGGGCGCTGCTGTTAGCGGCAGATACCACGACTAGGCCGGCTTGAGTAGACATTGCCGCAGTGAGCAAAACAACCGTGGTTAACTGATGGAGTCGTTTCATATAATTATTGCTCCTGTTTAAAATACGACGTCGTAAGCGACGGAATACATGTTGTATGAGCCATTCACGGGGAAGTTGCCGCTGCACGCTCCCGGAACAGTTGATGAGGCGTCCATCAAGCCGCAGGTGTCATCCTGAGCAGAGGCGTTCATTACCTCGAACTTAAGCGCAGAGGCGTTGCCGACGTTATAACGTAGTCCTAGAGCAATGCTGTCTTGGCTTTGGTGAAATCCACTTATCAGCGCAGGCTCATAAGCAGCGGTATTGGGGTCGTCAACGATCTTATCACTGCGACGTTGGGCATAAGTTACGTAAGGTAGGACATTGCCCATCTTGTAGCCCAGGGTGGCATACCAGCCGAATTGATTATCCATTGCAGTTCCGGCGTTGTCTTGAGCGTATTCAGTCATCAGCACGATATTGCGCCAATCCACAGTCATGCCGACATCCCAAGCTGAAAAAGCGCTGGTGTCTAATACGGCTACATCGGCGCTACCGTAGATTGTACCCAAGCCGGATGGGCAAGGTGGCGCAAGAGGAACGCCGCAAAGAGGGATCGGCACCGCAACGTCCGCTTGGACTTTGGCGGTGAAATACATCGCGTGGAAGCGCACGGTGTCGTTACTCAGGTCGATGCTGGCACCCGCCATGTTATCCGCTACGACAGGGACGACCAGGCCGCGACTAGCAAGGTCTGTATTAAGGCTGCCGGCAAAGGGCTGTACCAGCAGATCCATGCCGCTTAGATTGGCCTTGAGTGGCGTGCTTACCCCGGATAAGGCGTTTACCGGGACAAGGCGGTAGACCTCGGCCGGTGGGCGTACCCAGGGGTAGGCATAACCGACTTCGACGTATTCAGAGGCCAGGTACAACGGCAGACGAATTCGACCGGCCCGGACGCTGACATTTTTATTTAGTTTGTATTCGGCAAACGCCCAGTCGGCCTTAACATCCCAACCTTCAATGCGGGCACGGCTAAGCAGTTGCGAGGTAAACTCCAATTGCGGGTTAACTTTGGCGCTAAATTGCAAGCCCATGCGGCTGTCGTATTCAAAGCCGAGGCGGTCGTTGACAAAGCTATCGGTTGTGCTGTCGGGCTCGTCGATCATCGCGGCGCCGGCAGTTAGAAAGCCGTTGGTTTTAACGTCTACTGCTGCACTGGCGATACCGCTGGCCAGGCAGCAGGCGGTGGCCAATGCCAGGGATTTTTTGATTCGGGTCATTCAAGTCTCTCCTAAAGTTAATTTTTCTATGGATACTTGTTAAATCTGCTTAACCAAAGACTAGCTGACAATATAGATTTCTCCAGAAATATTTGTCAGGTACCGCCAGGCTAAAAGGTAACGTCGTAAGCGACGGAATACATGTTGTACGAGCCATTAACTGGGAAATCACCACTGCATGTGCCTGCTCCGGCACTGTCTATCAATCCGCAGGTGTCGTCTTGGGCGGCGCCGTTGAGTATCTCAAGCTTAATCGTCGATGTATTGCTGACGTTATAACGCAAGCCTACAGCAACCGTGTTTTGGCTTCGAGAAAGGCCACTTAACAGGAAAGGTTCATTGAGTACAGTGCTCGGATCGTCAACCACTTTATCACTGCGCCGTTCAGCATAGGTGACATAGGGTAGAAAGTTACCCATCTCGTAGCCCAGGGTGGCGTACCAACCAAATTGGTCATCTAGTGCTGGCCCGCTGTAGACATGTACGTATTCGGTCATCAACAGGATGTTGTTCCAGTTCACTGTCATGCCGACATCCCAGGCGTTATAGTCGCTGGCATCTAGTAAGGTTACATCCAAATCACCAGTGATTACGCCCAGGCCGGGTGGGCAAGATCCTAAACCAGGGTAGGGGATGGTAGGATCGCAAATAGGTATCGGCACAGAGGCGCTGCCGTTCACTTTGGCGGTGAGATAGGCGGCGTGTAAGCGCAGAATGTCGTTACTTAAATCGATACTGGCGGCGGCTATGTTTTCTTCTGTGAGACTAATGTCGAGCCCACTCGTTTTGGTGGTAAGCTCCAAGGTGCCCGCCATGGGCTGGACTACCAGATCCATGTTACCGATGTTCGCCTTTAGTGGCACACTCACCCCGGATATGGCGTTAACGGCAACCATGCGGTAAACTTCGGTCGGCGGGCGCACCCAAGGGTAGGCATGACCGACTTCGACATATTCAGAGGCAAGCTGCAATGGCAAGCGGACACGACCGGCCCGGACGCTGACATTCTTGTTTAGTTTGTACTCGGCAAAAGCCCAGTCGGCCTTCACATCCCAACCTTCAACGCGAGCGCGGCTAAGCAGTTGCGAGGTAAACTCCAACTGCGGGTTGACGCGGGCGGTAAAGCGCAGGCCCATGCGACTGTCGTATTCAAAACCGACTCGGTCGTTAACGAAGGTGTCTGTTGTGGCGTCGGGCTCGTCGATCATCGCGGCGCCGGCGGTGAGAAAGCCGTTGGTGGTCACTTCTACCGCCGCGCTAGCGATGCCGCTGGCCAGGCAGCAAGCGGTGGCCAATGCCAGGGATTTTTTGGCTAATGAGGTCATGCTTTGATTTTCCTGTGGGTTGTATAGTTAGGTTATAAAAAATACCGCTAATGCACCTTAATTAAGGCTAGTCGATTCGAAGCAAGACCTTCACCGAGCTATCCACCGCACTGCTGCTGATGTAACCCACCCCTTTGGGGTTGTCGGCCAGCCAATTCTTTACCGCCGTATCATCGGCGGCGGTAGGCGGGGGGCTGCCCTTGCCGGAGAAGATTTGCTGCGACCAATACGCTCTTACCTGATTATCGTTCTTAGCCAAGACTTTTTTGGCAAACTCACTGCGGGTCGGGCTGTCTTCGGCTTGATCTACCGGGGTGGCGGCACTGCCGTTGGGGAAGTTGGTGTCCTTACCCAAAAAGAGACGGGCTGCCGTGTCTTTATTCAATGCCGGGGCGCTGCTGTTGGCCGCAGCTACCACGACCACGCCGGCTTGCGCTGACAGGGCTGCCGTGAGCAATACAGCCGTGGTTAATCGATGGAATCGTTTCATGATCGGTACCCCTCTTTGTTAAAATACGACGTCGTAAGCGACGGAATACATGTTATACGAGCCATTCACGGGGAAGTTGCCGCTACATCCGCTTGCCCCGCCATCAATCAAGCCGCAGGTATCATCTTGGGCGGACCCCTGGAGCACCTCAAACTTAAGTGCCGAGGCATTGCCGATGTTGTAACGTAAACCCAGGGCAATGGTGTTCTGGCTTTGAATAGAGCCCCCTAATAAGAAAGGTTCGTTAGCAATGGTGCTCGGGTCGTCAGTGACCTTATCACTATACCGTTCGGCATAAGTCAGATAGGGCAAAAAGTTACCCATCTTGTAGCCCAAGGTGGCATACCAGCCGAACTCATCATCCAGCACCGTGCCGAAGTTGCCGCGCACGTATTCTGTCATCAGCATGATGTTGCGCCAATCCATGGTCATGCCGACATCCCAAGCCTCAAAGGCGCTGGTATCTAATACAGTTACATCGAGATCGCCCGTGATTACGCCCAGGCCGGGTGGGCAAGATCCTGGAGTAGGGTAGGGAATGGTAGGATCGCAAAGAGGTACAGGAACCTTAGTGTTAGCAGTGGTTTTGTCGGTGAAATAACTTGCATGTAACCGCAAGGTATCGTTACTTAAATCAATACTGGCGCCTACCAGGTTTTCTCCCTTGATCTGGGCGGTGAGGCCGCGAGATTGAGTGGTGAATTCCAGGCTGCCGGCGTAGGGTTGTACCACCAGGTCCATGCCACCGAGGTTCGCTTTTAGCGGCACAGTCACCCCAGTGATGGCATTGACCGGGGCAACACGGTAGACCTCGGCCGGTGGGCGTACCCAGGGGTAAGCATAACCAACTTCGACGTATTCAGAGGCGAGGTACAACGGCAGGCGAACACGACCGGCCCGAACGCTGACATTGTTGTTTAGCTTATAGCTGGCAAAAGCCCAATCGGCCTTCACATCCCAACCTTCAATGCGGGCACGGCTAAGCAGTTGCGAGGTAAACTCCAATTGCGGGTTAACTTTGGCGGCGAATTGCAGGCCCATGCGGCTATCGTATTCAAAACCAACCCGGTCGTTGACAAAGGAATCCGACGTGGCGTCGGGCTCGTCAATCATCGCCGTGCCGGCGGTAAGAAAGCCGTTGGTGGTCACTTCCACCGCCGCACTGGCGATACCACTGGCCAGGTAACAGGCGGCGGCCAGCGCCAGGGATTTTTTAGTTAAAATCATTGAGGTCTCTCTGTCTCAAGGTGATGGATGGGTATAGCTCGACGATATACTCACGTTATCAAAAAGGCTTGATTAATAGTTTTTCCAAAAAAAGCATAGTTTGCCATGGTCGGTTTGTCTAGGAATGTTCAATTAAATTCTATAAATACCGACGACTGGTAATTTTTTCCGGTAAAGAGGCGCATTAGACCTTGAATTTGCTGACAACGGAATGCAAATCATTGGCCATGCCAGCAAGTGTTCGATTGGATCCCGCCACCTTTTGCGCACCCACGCCTGACTCCACGGCAATGTCATGAATTTGATTGACGTTGCGCTGAATCTCGTTGGCAACGGCGGCTTGCTCTTCCGTAGCCGTAGCGATCTGGTGGTTCATGTCGCTGATGGTGGCCGCCATCGCGGTGATGGCTTCCAGGGATCCGCCCGCCTCGGCCGCTTGCTGTACGCTGGCCTTGGCCTGGTCTCGACCGTGCATCATCACCTCGCCCACGGAGCGGGCGCCGGTGCGTAATTGCTCGATAGTTTTGCCGATCTTGACGGTGGATTCTTGAGTGCGGGAGGCCAGGGTGCGAACCTCGTCCGCCACCACGGCGAAGCCTCGGCCGTGTTCGCCCGCACGGGCGGCTTCGATAGCGGCATTGAGAGCTAATAGGTTGGTTTGCTCGGCAATGCCACGGATCACGTCCATCACGGTGCTGACCTCTTCGGTGTCGGCGTGTAGGCGTTGCATGGCGCTGGCGGCTTTTTCGACTTCTTCTGCCAAGGTGTTGATGGTTTCGATGCTGCGTTCTACAACGCTGCGGCCTTTTTTGGCCTCTTGATCCGCCTGGGTTGCGGAGGCAGCGGCAGCGGCAGCGTGGCGAGCCACATCTGCAACGGTCGCGCTCATCTCATCGATGGCGGTAACCAGGTGTTCCGCTTCGCTTTGCTGGCGGTTCATGTTGGTATGATTTTGGTCGGAGATGGCGGCCATATCCTGCACGGCCACACCCACCTGTACGGATGACTTGACAACTTTGCTAATGATTTCGCGCAGATTGCTGACGAAGTGGTTGAAGTGGTGAACCAATTCGCCGATTTCGTCTTTGGCCTGGGTTTCGATGGTGCGGGTCAAATCACCGTCGCCATTAGCGATCTCTTTCAGGGAATTAACGACATTATTGATGTTCTTGGTGGTTACGTTAGCGATGGTAAAGGTCATGGCCAGGAGCAATGGTATGGCGATGCCGGCTATAATCCAACCGAATAGGCTGGCGCGGGTAGCGTCGCGATTGGCTGTGTCGAGTCTGCCCACAAATTCTTCGTAACTTAGCTTATACATATCGTCCAGTCCGGCCTTGGCGATATCCAAAGTCATACCGATGCGCTTGGCCCGATCAGCCATGTTGCTGCCTTCACCGACTTCGACTTTATTGATGATGTCGATCGACAGGCTACTGGCCTCGGTGTAGTACCCATTGAGGGCGATCTTTGACTTGCTGGCGATGACATCAAGGTGGCGGTCCATCCTGGCGGCCGTATCCAGCTTATCAAGTAATTCTTCATGCAGGCTGTCGGCTTCCTTGACTAGATCCATTTCGCCGGCAACGACCGAGTTTTTAAGTAACTCTTGAATTTTTTCGAGAGTTATCTTGTTGGCAGAAGTGATTTCCAACACCGGGTAGGAGACGTCTTTAACTTCGGAAAGGCGACTGCCATTTTGACTGGTTACGTAGGTGTTGTAAGCAAGGTAGGGCGAAAAACCGGCGACTGCGAGCATAAGAATGCTCAGAAATTTGTTGCGTATGGAAAGGCGCATCAGAAAGCCCATGGCTTGTTATCTCCTGCTTTTAATATGCTGACTTAGCTTGACAGATTGTCTGACTTGCCATGGGTATCGGCGTGACAGCAAGGTTCTTTAATCTAATTTTTAGCCGCCCCCACCCACGGATTTTTGGTGGTTAGCAGGCTTTCTTCTGATCTCTAAAATTCCCCTTGAATAAACGTTCAATCTCTGCTTATCTTATACTTCCGAATAGGAATGGATTCTGGTCGTATCGGCATAAAATTTAAAATCTCATTTTTGAGGAGACAAGCTATGAGTGTGACGGCAGAGCAAGTAGGGCAAACCTTCAGTCAAGCAAGAGCAAGCGATCAACCCGCGCCGAAAGTACCTTGGGTGTACACCATAGGTCTTGGTATCGTGGTCACGGTGGTTGTTTTGATCTATCGCTGGTTCCAGCAAACCCACTCTTTCACCGTGGGGTTGGATTATTTCGAGCAAGCATTTCAGGATACTTGGATGCGGCTTTTCTACATCCAGATGTCTTTGATTATGCTCGCGGGGATTATCGGCGTGCCGGCGGTCTGGTTTACTCGTGAAAGAGACCTGAGTGCGGTGACGCCGCAAGATGAGCTGCGGCGGATTTATTGGGTACTTAGTGTGGCGGCTGTCGCCAGCGTTTTGGTGGTGATTGCTCTGGGTTTGTTTGTGGAGGCGGACGCAGCCTGGCATCAAACCACCATTCGTGATACCGACTTTACGCCCACCCACATTGCTTTGTTTTACTTTATTTTACCGGCGGGGTTTGTTGGTTTGATCATGGGTTTTGTGTGGATACACACGCGGATCCCCTATTTTGCCAACCGGGTATCGGTGCCCTTGAGTGTGATTTGCCTTGGACTGCCACTGATTATGCCTAACCTGGGCTTTAACGAATGGGGTCACACCTTCTTTTATATGGAAGAACTGTTTGCTGCACCTATCCATTGGGGTTTTGTGACTTTGGCGTGGGCCTTCTTTTGCCTGAGCGGATTCACCGTTCAATGCCTTGCTCGGATGCGTGAATTGACCACGTTGCCAGGGCAGGAAAAATCGGCACTGCCAAGTTAATTTTAGGCAGTCATTCGTTGATAAAAGCCGCTGGGTGATGTCCGGCGGCTTTTTTTGTGCGCTTGTGGGATGACCGCGTAGAGCTGCTAGAATATGGCCAATTCGCAATCTACTTTTTATTGAATTAAGCAGCCACTTTTAAGGAAAGAACCCACCATGATTCGTTTTCAAGGCACCGAATCCTATGTCGCCACCGAAGAGTTAAAAATGGCTATGAATGCGGCCATCACTTTGGAGCGACCCTTATTAATTAAGGGTGAGCCGGGCACCGGCAAAACCATGCTGGCCGAAGAGGTGGCGCAGTCACTGGGTATGCCGCTGTATCAATGGCACATCAAGTCGACCAGCAAGGCTCAGCAAGGGCTTTACGAATACGATGCGGTGTCTCGGTTGCGCGACTCGCAACTGGGCGACGAACGGGTGCATGATGTTCGCCATTACATTAATAAAGGCCCGCTTTGGCAGGCGTTTGATTCAGAACACAGACCGGTTTTGTTGATCGACGAAATTGACAAGGCAGATATTGAATTCCCCAACGATTTGCTGCGCGAACTGGATCGAATGGAGTTCTATGTTTACGAATTGCAGCAGGTTGTTCAGGCCCGCCACCGGCCCATCATCATTATCACCAGTAATAATGAGAAAGAGCTGCCGGATGCTTTTTTGCGCCGTTGTTTCTTCCACTTTATTCGGTTTCCCGACAAGGCGACGATGGATCAGATTATTCAGGTTCATTACCCTCACCTTAAGAAAGATCTGACCAAGGAAGCGCTGGAAGTTTTCTTTGATCTGCGCGAGATACCGGGGCTAAAGAAGAAGCCTTCCACATCGGAGCTATTGGATTGGTTAAAGTTGCTGATGGCAGAGGATATCCCAGCGGCGGCGTTGCGTAGTGCTGATATTAATGCGGCTATTCCACCGCTTTACGGCGCCTTGCTAAAAAATGAACAGGACGTGCACTTGTTCGAGCGATTGGCCTTTTTGTCGCGTCGCCAGGGTTTGTGATCATCCCTGGGATTTGGAGGTTGCGATGTTAGTCGACTTCTTTTTTGCGCTGCGTCAGGGGGGATTGCCAATCACCCTCACTGAGCATCTGACTTTGCTGGAAGCCTTGGAAAAACGGGTGATCAGCGGCAGCCTCGATGATTTTTATCACCTTGCCCGCATCGTGCTGATTAAGGACGAAAAGCATTACGACAAATTTGATCGCGTTTTCGGCGCTTATTTTAAGGGCGTGGAGAATCTGGCTGATTTAATTAATCAGGCCATGGAGGATCGTCAAATCCCCCCCGATTGGCTGGCAAAACGCTCGCAATTGGATTTGACGCCCGAAGAGCAGGCGATGATCGAGTCGCTGGGCGGCTGGGAGAAGCTGATGGAGGCTTTTCGTGAGCGTTTGCAGAATCAAAAGGAACGTCACGAAGGCGGTAACAAAAATATCGGTACGGCGGGCCGCTCAGCCTTTGGTGCGCACGGTTACAACCCGGAGGGTATGCGGCTGGGCCAGGAAGGCACGCGCCATCGCCGTGCGGCCAAGGTGTGGGATCAGCGCGAGTATCGTAATTATGACGACTCGGTTGAGCTGGGCACCCGCAACATCAAGGTGGCGCTAAAGCGGTTGCGGCATTTTGCCCGCGAAGGCTCGGATCTGGAGCTGGATATGGACAGCACCATCCGCGAGACCGGCCGCCACGGGTATATCGATATTCAGATGCAACCGGTCCGAGAGAACAAGGTCAAGGTCTTGTTGTTTCTTGACGTGGGCGGCTCTATGGATGATCACGTCAGGATTTGCCAGGAGCTGTTTTCGGCCGCCCGCAGCGAGCTTAAGCACTTGGAATATTATTACTTCCATAATTTTATTTACGAATGGATATGGAAGGATAATTTTCGGCGGCGCGGCAATCGGCTGTTTCTGCCGGATGTCCTCAATAAGTATGGGCCGGATTACAAGGTGATTTTTATCGGCGACGCGACCATGAGTCCCTATGAGATCACCCATGAAGGTGGCGGCATCGAGCATCACAATGCGGAGCCGGGTTATTTGTGGATGCAGCGGGTTCGCCAGCATTTTGGTAAGGTGATCTGGTTAAACCCGGAGCCTAGGGAACGCTGGACGCATTCGCCCTCGATCCAGATTGTTAACGAGGTGATGGAAGGTCAGATGTACCCATTAACTCTGGATGGGTTGACCAGGGGCTTGCGAGCGCTGAGTGGCCGTTAGCTATGTTTAAAACCGTGGTGCCGCAGTTTAAATCGATGTCCTATGGGCAGCTGCCCCGGCAGCGCCTGGATGTTTTTATGCCGCGCCGGGCGGTGGCCTTGCCGGTGGTGGTTTTTTTCTATGGTGGGGCCTGGAAAAGAGGCTCGCGTCATCAATATAAACTTCTCGCTTATGCGTTAATGCGGCAAGGTTATGTGGTGGTGGTTCCCGACTATCGGCTTTACCCGGCGGTACGATTCCCGGCGTTTGTGGATGACGGCGCGGCGGCCACGGCCTGGGTTTATCAGAATATCGCGAAGTTTGGTGGTGATCCGGGTCGGGTGTATTTGATGGGCCATTCCGCCGGGGCGCATATCGCCTCAATGCTCGCTCTGGACCCGCGGTTTCTTGGCAGTCACGGCCGTGATGCGCAGACGCTGGCCGGGGTGATCGGATTGGCCGGTCCTTACGACATTATGCCGTTTCGGGATGCGGAGCTGGCGGATACCTTTGGGCCGGAAGAAGAGCATGAGCGGACTCAACCGATTAATCTGGTCACTCGTGGGCAGGCGGTGCCTTTTCTGCTGTTACACGGCTCCTTAGACAAAGTGGTGGGGCCGGGTAATAGTAAACGTTTATGGAAGAAAATCGAGGCCAGCGGCGGCCGGGCGCGTATGGTGTTTTTTAACCGGCTGGATCACATGACGTTGCTATTGGCGTTGTTGCTGCCCGGCTTGAAGCGCTTTCGTTCGGTACGCAATGAAATCAACCAGTTTATTGCCGGTCAACAACCGGCGCATCCGTCGGGCGAATTTGTCTCCTACGATTATTAGTATTTTCCTAACCGGACGGGTTCCGTTGAGTGACTCGGTTCGTGCTTTGCCGTGCCCAGGCTGTGCAAGAGGTCGGTGACCATCTGGCCACGCGAAGCATTCTCCACCATCGGCAAGGT